>Ga0102595_100543_pt1 | contig 24440 bp, 20 predicted proteins | sample Araplaol_mTSA_r2_2_FD_76864 | JGI IMG/M metagenome (GOLD analysis project Ga0102595, IMG submission 76864) | Arabidopsis root microbial communities from North Carolina, USA - plate scrape MF_Col_mTSA_r2 (SPADES assembly) (version 2) | ecosystem: Host-associated > Plants > Roots > Endosphere...
AATCGGTTCTGGCTACGTGTTACGCCGACCAGTTTGGCCATACACATGAGGGAGAGCTGCGTCTCGACGACCCTTTCTTTCACACGGACCCTGCGCTGGAGCGCCTAGGTCAGGCATTGGCGGTTGCGCACTCCAAGGATCCAGGCCTTGGACGCATTTTTTCCGACAGCGTAGCAGTAGCAATCGTAGCGCGGGTAGTGGCAAATTACTTTCAAAGAGCGACACCGGAGTCTGGCGCAACCACCGTTTTGCCGCAGTGGCGACTACGCAGAGTCATTGAGTTTATTGATGCCAATCTTGCGGCGCCGATCGGCTTGGCGGACATGGCAGAGAGCACTGGGTTGACGCGCATGTACTTTGCCGCCCAATTCCGCCGCTCCACAGGCATCCGTCCGCACGAATACCTCCTTCGTCGCCGGGTCGAGTTCGCGCAGGATCTCCTGCGTTCCACGACTGACAACGTATTGGATGTCGCCTTGCGCTGTGGCTTTCGGACGCAGGCGCATTTCACCACCGTGTTTAAGCGCTTCGTTGGTGAAACACCTCATTGCTGGCGCATCAAGGTCACTTCCACCCGTGGTGGCCGCTATGGTTGAGACCATGGACCGCTCCGTCGACTATGCCCACGATATTGGAGGGCGCCCTGCCAGCACTCCCGATACCTGGCTGCGGACCATCGGCTTGCTAGAGCCGCACCGGCACACACTGACCTATTCGGCCGAAAAGAACGCACTACGCGTACACACACCGATAGTGAATGTCATCGAGCGACCAACCTCCTCCATGGCAGTGGTTAGTTGGCGGGATGCAACGCACTGTCGCTACGGCGCCCAAGTTTGGACGTTGGTGACGGCACGAGAACCTGGCGTGTGCGCACTTAGTGGCCAGCCGATCCGACACGCCGAGCTGGTTTTCCGACCGCAACGCTCGCGTACGCCGGCGCTGAATGCAAGAGCTATGATCCTGGCAACTGCAATGGATGCCGCTCTTGCTTGGGAAGAAGAGACTTGCTGAGTGCAGCGGTACCCACACCACTGTGATAGTTGCTCATTCGAGTTGCGGTATGGGTTGCGAAAAATGCGTTCCAAAGCGATTGACGCGTCGATGAATTCGCAATGCAGTTCTTATACGAGCTTATGCGCAGCACGCAAAAGCGTCGTGCGATGATGCCGGTGATCACTTTCGGCGTTCGCTGCGTCGACCTACTTTGAGTAGTCGCCCCATACCTTCATATTATTCCTCGCTCAGCGGCTCGGAACTAACCTAAACCTGAAGCCAGGTCGACTACGTAAATACGACATCGCGACAGCGAGAAAACTAATCTGAAAGGGTATGTGCCACCCAATCAATAATCGCCTGCTATTAGGCGCGGCAGGTCTGCTCGGCCTGTGTGTATTCGCAATTGATGCCTTCACACCGCTGGATTTCGCCATTGCGGTCGTCTACGTTGTGGTCATCCTGCTAGTGGCACTGACGGGATGGATCCGTGCCACAAGAATTGCAGCCGGCGCTTCGATCCTACTAACTGTGGTGGCCTATGCCACCTCGGACAATACAGACCTGGACCATGGCCAGCTCGCCAGGTTTGTCTTTTCCCTGCTGGCAATAGGCACAACCACGTTGCTCGCTCTAAGGAACCTCGCTGATATGGCACTGCGCCGTCGCACTGAGGCTGCTCTCGCTCGCAGCGAAGCGTTCCTCGCGGAAGCCCAACGACTTAGCAAGACTGGGAGTATTGCGATGAGTCTGCCTGCGAACGCGCTGACATGGTCGGACGAGGCATTCCGTATCATGGGCTATTCGCGAGACGTGACGCCTCATATCAGCCTGGTGCTGGCGAGGGTACACCCGGACGATATTCCCGATGTGCAGCGCGTACATGCGACCATGCTGGCGGGAATAGAGAGTGTGGACGTTCGACACCGACTGCTGCTTCCCGACGGCACAGTCAAGTACGTGCACCTCGTTGCACGCTTGAGTGCGTCTCAGGGCGGGCAATATGAATATATAGGTTCACTGGTAGACACCACTGAAGCGACAGAAACTGAACTGGCTCTGCATCGAACTATGGCAGAACTGGAACAAGTAGCGCGGGTGACCACGCTCGGACAGATGGCCGCTTCAATTGCCCACGAGGTTACGCAACCAATGGCCGCCATCGTTACCTGCGGGAACTCAGCCCTTCGCTGGCTCGATCGCGATGTACCGGACACCGTTGAGGCCATAGAGTGCATCGACCAAGTGATTCGTGACGCTAGCCGTGCGAGCGACATCGTCCACCAGATCCGTGCCATGACGCAGAAATCGGAACCCAAGTACGTCGATATCGACGTCGACCACTTGATAACTGCCTCGCTAGAGCTAGTTCGGCGCGAATTGCAAAGCCATCATGTCACCGCCGAGCTTGACCTTGAAGCCTCCTCGGAACAGGTGAACGGCGATTGGACCCAGTTGCAGCAAGTCCTAGTGAACCTCATGGTGAACGCCGCGCAAGCAATGTCTCAGACGGCTGGACTACGTCGGCTGACACTGTCTAGTCGAATCATGCCGGGGAATACTGTAGTGCTCGCGGTCAGCGATACAGGACCGGGAGTTCCAGAGAAAGACAGAGGCCGATTATTCAACGCGTTCTACACAACCAAGCCAGACGGCATGGGAATGGGACTATCCATATGTCGTAACATCGTTGAATCTCACGGCGGTAGCATCTCGGTTGAATCTTCGCCGGAAGGCGGAGCCAAGATGACAATCCGCTTACCGCAAAGCATGCCTGAGAGCGAGTTGGAAGCTGCTTGACACGTCAAACGCAGGCATTCTGTGAAACTTCAAATGCCTGCCCAACTTGCTGTGATTAGCGCCATCCCACAACTGACGGCGCAGACCCCTAGCCACGCTATCGCGACCGCCATCTTCACATTGCTGGCGGCTGAGCCTGACGCTCGGCCGCCGAAATCGCTGGTCGCTATCATGCCGGCGTGTTGCCCGGAGGAGCCGATACGCCTGTCAGATCCATGCCGACCTGGATGAATCGACCTTGGTCAGCGGGCGACACATCAAAGCGCGCGCCTTGGGTGTAGACGTCACGCGGTTGGTCGATGCGGTACTGCTGATGCGAATGCGTTGCCGGCTGCTTGCCGGTTTCGGCAGCGTTCGCCATGCCTGTACCCAGGGCGCTTACAACTGCGACGCCGCATGCCACGAGGACGGGGACAATATGTTTGCGAATCATGATGAGCTCCTGTTCGACTACGTTGATAAATCCGGTACTTACTGCGCCGGGCCTGCATCGCAAGCCCATGGCAAAATGGTAGGCCTCGGGGTGGAGAAGCGCATTCGTGCGTGAGTTTCTTCGCTGTAGTCAGTTTGCAGAGAAGCATCATCCTTTGGTTTGTTCGCCGCGAGGCGCGACTCCATTTCAGACTGCAAACTCGACTCCGGACGATGACGTTAAGTGACGATCTTCGAAGAGGCGACGAACTGCGCTTGATCTGACAGATACTGAGTGGACCTTTACACTGCGCCCCATCCTCGCCGGTACCGTCGAGCTGACCTGCGAGGCAAGAACTTTCGTCGTCCATTGCTGATGGAACCCACAGCGGCGTCTCCGTGCGGTTACATAAAGCTCGCTCCACCCTCTCCGAACTACTCACTGACAACAACACATCAGTTTTCAGAACGGAAAACTCGAACCGGGAAAGCTACTATTTCGTCGTTATATCAATCGATAAAGATACGATACCTCGGTTATTCGAAGAACGTATCAAGAAACCTGCATTATCACCCCCTTCGCGCACATATACGCATAGTCACACGTCGGTCGGCTGACATGGCGCAAGGCGGAAAGGCCGCCCTATGCAACTGGAAGGCATCGATAGTGACCGCACACCTGGTCGGCTAGAAACGGCAGCGGGTGCGGGAAACCGGTCTCTGTGGGGGAAGAGCTGAGATGACCGGCACGCAGGCGAAGATAGTGCGTGGCTCGAGAAGACTGTCGGAATCGCTCTGACTTGACGGCGATGGAAGGAACTCTACATTATTGTAGTAGGGGGCCTTCGGCATTCGCTATCTACCCTCAAGAAAGATATCCTCCCAAAAGCATAGCGTCTCTATGAGTGAGGATATGTTTAGGGTTATTCCCTTTGAATCGCTACACTGGAAGGCGTCACTGGAATAACCTTCATGGAAATCCGCGATCTTAGTGTTGTGGCCCGAAGGCTCGCATATTGCCCGCCTCGCGGTCGCGCAGCCAGGACGGAGCGGTTTATAGCGAGCACCTGTTTCCTTGCGCCGCTCAGGCTTCGGCGAGCGTCTCGGGTTGGGGGGTTCGAATCCCCCCTTCGAGACTCAGTTGTTGGCCTCGAGTGTCGAGCCGTGAAGCGCGATCAAGGATGCACTCGCTTCTGCATGGTCAAAATCCAGAGTTCTCAGCGGCTTCGGCGCGATACCTAGCTAGTCAAGCAAGGGGCAATGTGCGCGGGGACAGCTCTTAGGTAAAAAGCTCTTCTATCCGCTTTCGGTATCCAGCCCTTGCGCCCACTCTCGCGGCTGGTGGGCACTATTAACCCTCATATTGGGAAGGCAACGTCCTGGCTGCCCTTAGAGCTTTGCCATATCCTCGGTATCGTCGGCGCTGATGTGCTACTCGACAGCTAAGTCACGTCCGCTTCTGACGAACAACGAGGCGAAGCATGCACGACACTTGAGCGGGAATCCCCTCAGAGACCAGATCCAGCCTTCCAAGCAGCGGTCCTTTCACCAACGGCACGTTTTGCTTTCTCGGCTGACCGCGAGCGTCGTAGTCTGCGACCTATGTGGAAAAGCCTCGCGAAGGCAGGCGAAATGTGCCCCGCTTAAGAACGCGATGAAGAACAGATTTTATGTGGCCGTGTTAGTATTTCCGCACCGACAATCCATCGTCCCTTGGGACAGAGAGTGAGCCGTGCAACGGGTAATTCTGTTGGTAGAAGACAATCCAGATGAAATTGAACTGACGCTCATAGGGCTACAGCGTACGCGCGTGACAATGCCTATCGTATCGCTGCGCGATGGGGTAGATGCGCTCCAGTATCTGCGCCGTGAAGCGGCCTATGCAAACCGGCCGGACATCGATCCGGCCGTGGTTATTTTGGACGTTAGATTGCCGAAGCTGAGCGGCTTGGACGTTCTACGAGTCATCCGCTCTGACAAGCGACTGCGATGCATCCCAGTCGTTTTCCTCAGTTCGTCTCGCAACCCTCTTGACGTTACAGAGAGCTATCGACTCGGAGCCAATGCGTACATTGTGAAACCCTATGAGGCTGACCAGTTCATGGAAGCCGTCAAACAACTCGGTGAATTCTGGGGCGTACTTAACGAAGTGCCGGGAGGCGAGTGTCGATTCTGACCTCACGTGACCACAGCGTCCGATGCAGTGCGCTGAGGTCGTAGGAGATTCTATTGGGGCGCGACGCAACCCTCAATCCTCCCAGCCTTTTGTTCCCCACCCGCTATCGAGACCCAGCCTGTGCAGCAGGACTCAGTTGCTATATTGGGCATGTGCCGGGCCTTTGACATCAAGACAAGGCTCTGACAACGCTCAGCAAACTCAGTAGGGAATTTGGGTCACTTGAGCGTCATGTGGTGCCTAACACTAACGCGATGCATCGCAACAAGGCGCAGCCCAGCAGGGGTTTCTGAAGAAAGCATGCAGCTCCCAGCTCTGCGACTTCTGCTTGAACTCGCTTGTCTTGCAAGGCCGACATGAAGATGACAGGGACCCTCACCCCTCGTGTTAGCAGCAGTCGATACATCGTCACGCCATCTATGCCGGGCATTTGTACATCGGAAACCAAGCAATCCACACCCATCCAGCCTTCCGCAGTCAAAAATGCTTGGCCCGAGGGAAAGAATTCGACTTCCAAATCCGTAGATCTTAGAAGGCTGCCGAGCGAGTCACGAACACCAGCATCGTCCTCGATAATTGCGATTTTTGAGCGGGGCAGCATGGGCATCCGACGGTTCTAACACGTTCAGATAGTATGCGATCCGCAGCTCGGCCACCATAATACGGCTGTATGCTGCGGTGGTAGTCCGCGCCGTTCCGAGCCCGATAAAGTCAATCGCAAACTAGCGATGTGCGCGGTTGGCTAGTTCTTTAGTTGTGCAGGAGTTTCAGAGCAACATATGACCTCGTTCGATGAAGAGACCTCAAGCAACCTGCTCGAAGGAGAAGTGTGGCTGCTGCGGAGAACCGGGAGCGGGGGTGAGTCGCATATCCTGTCCTTGGCCAACCCGGCTCTTCCCGTTTCGGCTCGCGAGCAGCGGCTGGCGCGCGAGTTGCAACTTGGATCGCAGCTATCGGCAGATTGGGCGGCGGTTCCGACGATGCTTACGCGTATCTCAGGGCTGTCAGCACTCTTGTTGCAGGATCCCGGTGGCTATCCACTTAAGCAGAAGCTTGGACAGAAGCTCGCTCCAGACGAGTTTCTCTCACTCGCAATCGCAATCTCCGATGCGATGGCGAAGATGCATGGGGCAGATATCATTCACCGCGATATCTCTCCTTCTCACATCCTGATAGGGCATAGGAACCGCACCTTCTTCACCGGCTTCGGTATTGCCCAGAATTTGGTCGACCGACGCGTCATCGACACGGATGTATCGCGCAGGATGACGACACTGGCCTACCTTGCGCCAGAGCAGACAGGTAGGACCAAGCATGCTATCGATGCCCGAGCCGATTTGTATTCACTGGGGGTAATCTTTTTTCAACTGCTGACGGGAGTACTGCCGTTTCACGCCTCCACTGCGGCTGAATGGCTTCACGCACACTTGGCAATGAATCCACCAGACCCTGTTGGATACAGCCAGGACATTCCCCCCAAACTCGCATCCATTGTTCGTCAACTCCTAAGCAAGATTCCGGAGGAAAGATGCGAAAGCGCATCAGCACTAGCATCCGAGCTGCGGACGCTCCGGCAAGCTCTAGACACCGCTGAAACAAATGCTTTTGCTCGCCAACAGAACGTCCAGAATCTAGCTAAGACGCGGCGGACAGAAGAGCAGTACCTCGAGATAGGAAGGAGCGCGCTGAGCCGCGCCGCTTTTGCCTCGGCTCGGGCGGCATTTATCGCCGGCCTCGAGTTCAGTGCCGACTTCGCTGCGGCTCTTCCTTTTGAGCTAGGGATTGCAGAGTGCGACTTGCGGACAGGCCATACGGACGCGGCACGCCGACGACTACGTGATGCGGCGGCGCAATGCTCGGACTCAATTTTGCTAGCGAAAATTGTTCGACTCCTGATAGTCACACATACGGTCGCAAAGAATCCCCACATTGCGCTGGAAGTTGGACTTCGCTATCTCGCCGAATTCGGCCCATGCGTCGGAACCGACCACGAGCAGCAACTGCACGAACTTCGCGAACGGCTAATCACCGATTTGTATGGTGTTGGTCTCGACCGAATGAAAGCTCTTCCTCCCATGGAGGACAAGGGATCTCTCGCAAGTATGAGTGTCCTTGCAGAGTTGATTGCACCAGCGACATTATCGAATCCCGTTCTTAGGGATCTCATTCCTGCGCGGATGACGGCGTTGAGCTTAAAGAGCGGAATCGCTCCTGAATCTTGCGTGGGATATGTTCTGTTTGGCGCAGCGCTGGCTTCGACCTCAGAGCATTTTGAGCTGGGGTACCAACTCGGACTGGCGGGTATTGCGCTGTCACATACAGATCTATCCCGAGCTTTCAGGCCACGGACCTTGATGTATTTCGGTGCATTTTTGCTGCCGTGGAGGAGACCGTACTCGGAAGCTCTGAGCTTTCTCAAACAAGCACATCTGGAAAGTCGCCGCAACTCTGATGTAGCTCTTTCCGCGGAGACCCGGGGACACATCATCTCCAACATGTTCGCTGCAAGTTTGCCCTTGAGCGAAATTCGGAGAGAGATCGATATGGGGCTTACCTTTTCGCGCGGACTTGGACTTGATGCAGCGATAGACAAGCATATTGTACAGAGCGGATTTCTGAACACACTCACTGGTCCGGGAAGAGACTTCGGTGAAATCATTCCCGTCGATTCTCACCGCTTCGAGTTTGAGACCAGACTTCATGCCAGCAGAACTTCCGCACACACTGCATTTACATATTGGTTGAGAAAGCTCCAAACGAAGTACCTCGCTGGTGACTATCCAGCAGCCTGGCAAGCCAGGCACTACGCCTACGCGGTGAAATGGGCGGCCGAGCATGATACCGAGACGGTGGAGCTTCATCTGTACGGTGGCCTTACTGCTGGAGAGCTGCTTCGGATTACTAGAAGTGGATCGCCTGAGCACCTTTCAGTGGCTTTCGACGGTCACTGCGAGCGTCTCGAACTCTTTGCTCCGACTGCAGCCGAGAATTTCGGAAGCAAGCGTCTACTTCTCAGAGCGAGTCGTGCACACATTACTGGCGACTGCTTGGGAGGTCTCCAGTATTGTGAAGACGCTGCGCGTCGAGCCATGGCGCGTCGGAATTTTCAGGAAGCGGGCCTAGCCTACTTGCTAGCGGCACGGAGCTGCCTCAACGCCGACCTTCCAGGCTTGGGAGACACCTATTTCGAGAAAGCCGCTCAGGCATATAGAACTTGGGGCGCAGATGGCGTTGGTCAAGCACTTCGCCGGCATCTGCTGCGCGAGGTTGAAGCCGTGCAGAATGTAGAGGCAAGCTCTAGTGCGACGCTGTCGGTCGACGACAGATTTTATGCGTCTCTAGCCACACTGGATGTTGACGCCATCCTTTGCGCTAGCAATGCCCTGGTCGGAGAACTCGATCTGGACAAGCTTCTGACGCAACTGTTGACGACGGTGCTAAGGCACGGCGCTGCGGAAAAGGGGGTCCTGTTTTTGCAGGATGGTGACAAGACTTCTGTCGCCCTCTCAGCTCATACGCGGGACCAAGAAATTTTCGTATGCGTCGACCCGGAAAAGGCTATATACAATCCGGCCATTGTTCGCCATGCAATATCATCGCAAAGCGATGTGTTTATAGACGATGCTGGATGCCACTCCGTGTTCGCCTATGACGACGACATACGCCAGCGGGGTGTGCGGTCAGCGGCCTGTGTCTTGCTTAGAAAGCAATCCAACCTGATCGGAGCGCTGTATCTAGAGAACAACCAGATTGCCGGTGCATTCGCACCGAGTCGCTCGGCCCTGCTTTCCATGCTTGCTGTCCAAGCAGCTATGGCTATCGAGAACGAGAGGCTGTACAGCCGATTGTTAGTGGAGCACACGAACCGTCAGAGAATGCAATCTGAATTGGCACACGTCTCGCGCGTGACGAGTTTGGGGGAGATGGCCGCGTCCATTGCCCACGAGGTCGGCCAACCTCTAGCCGGCATTCTGACCTACGGAGACGCGAGTTTGAGATGGCTGAAGCGTCAGCCACCCAACTTGCAAGAAGTAACCGACAACATTCGCAAGATTGTTGCCGAGGGCGAGAGGGCAGGATCAATCATCCAAAGGGTCCGCGCATTGGCGACCCGCGAGACAGGTGATTTCTCGTTGCTCAGTGTCAACGATGTTGTTCGTGAATCTTTGGCCCTCATCCAGTTACAAGCAACTACTCAACGCGTCGCCACGTTATCGGAACTGGATGGAACCATTCCGGAAATCTACGGGGACAGGATCCAGCTTCAGCAAGTCATCATAAATTTGACGATCAACGCGATTCAGGCAATGAGCACTCTCGCGGAAGACTCAGCAAGACGTATCGTGATCACCACTCGGTGTAGCGTTGAAGGGAACGTATTGATTTGCATCGAGGACAATGGCCCAGGCATTGCATCAAGCGCACTGCCTCACGTGTTTGACGCCTTTTATACGACCCGACAGGGGGGAGTAGGCATCGGGCTCTCCATCTGCCGCTCGATAATTGAAGCCCACGGCGGAGACATCTGGATCGAACAGCAGTCCATACCTGAGCGAGGAACTCGTTTCTACGTGTCTCTCCCGGTACGAGCGTCCGATGTGCAGCCGAGCAGCTATCGCTAGTCACCCGGCCGGCGACAACACCCGATTCGTGGGTCTGCCAGGCACCGGAATCCAAAGGACAATCTGTGCTCTGGACGCATCGACCCTGCAGACAGCGCGAAAAAATCTTGCGTTGAGCGCACAACTGCCAATGTCGAAGTATAGGCGCTGAGAGTGCTCCGCTTCACACGGCCCGCTGCAAATGCGCCGACTCATCTCAACGTACGTGAGCGCTGTAGACACACGTAACCCTCCGGTGCACGACAAGCAGCGTGCGCATCGGGGCAGACCATCGATGCAAATAGCGCAAAGAACATATGCGTTATGTGCACTTATAATCCCTTAGAATTGCCTCGCGAATCGCCTAAGATGCTCATCCGTTGTCTACCTCGAGTCTGAAGTGACACCGCAGTGGTGAGAATTAGTGTGAGTCGTCCGAGCAGCTCCAACATCCGTTTTTCGGGTCAGCCCAACAAGCCTCAACGCGACAAAGCTCCGTAGGAATGCATCATCAAGCGTACAAACCGCCACCTGGATAGCGATATGGCCCGGGAAGAAGCACAACAGTTGCAGAGTGTTCCAGACCAGGCGCCGGTTGGAACCGAGTCCCTCCTTTATCGCTCTCCGATGCCGTCGGGGTCCGCCAAGAGAGTTGTAAGCCGAGCCCTCCCAGGCTCGCCGATAGGCATTGCGAGGGTCGCCAACAGCACTCGAAACTCTGGACTCACCGACCCATACGAGCGCGAACCAGCGTATCTGGTAGTTCTTCAACTAGTCCCTTTCGGAGAACAAGATCTTTGGGTTGGGGGGCGCACCTATTCACCGGCGCCCTATGCGGCCGGCGCCTTAGCCATCTATGATTTGGAGCGGAACTGGGTCGCCAACATCGTAGGTGCGTATGACTGCATGCAGTTCTTCGTACCCCACGCCGCCCTTGCTGATACCGCTAGGGACATCGGCGTCGGCGGGTTCGACACGCTTAGGTGTCCCCCTCAAGCACCAGTGGTGGATCCGGTGATGCACGCCATTAGTATGGCGTTGCAGCCCGCCCTCGCACATCCCGAGCATGCGTCAAAGCTGTTCGTGGACCAGATAGCATTGACGGTCTGCGCTCATCTTGCACACACGTACAGCGGACCGATTGCTAAGACGCCGGCTCGACGCGTTGTGGCTGGACTCGCGCGCTGGCAAGAAAACCGCGCAAAGGATTTGATTCGAGGGAATCTTGAGGGTCATATTTCCCTTCAGCAGCTCGCTGATGCGTGTTCCCTGTCACGCTCCCACTTCGCGAAAGCGTTCCGCGTCTCAACCGGAATGTCTCCCCACGGCTACTTGGTATCACAACGGCTCGACCTAGCACAAAGCCTGCTCCTCCGAGGCGAAATGTCGCTGAGTGAAATCGCGCATCACTGTGGCTTCGCAGATCAAAGTCACTTTTCGCGCACCTTTATGAAGGTCTACGGGACCAGCCCCAAGGCATGGCAGAACCAGCGCAGTTGAGTCTTCAGCACGGCTTTTCGAAGCTTCTTTGAAGTTTCGCTTCGACCGCCACAGCTCTGTGAAGGTGTCTTGACCAAGAGCCCCCCGGCGTCTCTCTCTGTAACGGCAAAAGCTTCTTTCGTTCAATTTTTCGCCCGATTATTCTATCCGACATCCCGCCTGATCAGTAAATTGACTGGTAAGAGGATTGGTTAGCAATTCGACTCGAATTAGCGAATCGAAAAGGAGCTAAATATGTCACATATTTCATTCGACGAGGTTGAGGATACAGAGCGTTCAGTAGTTTTTCTAGTCGACGATGATCAATCAATCAGGCGTTCGGTCTCTAGTTTATTACGATCGATTGACATCGAAATACATACCTTCGAAACCGCAGAAGAACTGCTGTCATTAACTCTCCCTGAAGCTCCGACGTGCATTATCTTGGATGTAAGGTTGAGAGGCTATAGTGGGCTTCAAGTACAAGCGAAACTCAATGCCCGAGAATATTGCTCGTCGATAATATTTCTCTCTGGCTTCGGCGACATACCTGTTGCCGTCGCAGCAATGAAAGCAGGGGCGGTCGATTTTCTCGTAAAACCCCTTCGCGAGCAGGAGCTTCTAGATGCGGTTTTCTCCGCACTGAGACGAGACAAAATTCGCCGTATGGGCAGACTTGAAAAACTCTCTCTAAAATCACGCTTTGAAGCGATGACGGAGCGGCAGCGCTCTGTGATGGAACTGGCTGTGATTGGAGATTTGAACAAGCAAATCGCCGACAAACTACAGATCAGCGAGGTGACCGTGAAAATTCATCGGCGCGCGGCCATGCAAAAAATGCAGGCCAAGTGTTTCGCAGAACTAGTGACGATGGCATCCGACCTAGGCTTGGCAATGCCAGATGCCGCAAGGGTGGAACTCGAACATCATTAGAGCGCCACTTAGGTACAACCACATAGTCAGGGCTGTACCTTCCAGGTCGAGAATTGGATTCGGTCGACTTATTAGGTGCCGTCTGTGAAAGGGCTGCGAGGGATGTCGATCCGGTGCAGCGTCAACGGGCTCTCAGGCGCAAGGCGGCCCAACCAGTTCCCGCTACCAGTCTGCGGTAGCGCTTGCGCGCGATGGTACCTGTTCTTCTCGTACCACCACCTTGGCTTCGGCCGCGTGTAGATCCTCTGGATAAAGGTGGTTGCCGGGGGCCGGGTCATATCTTGCCTTCTCGACCGCCTGGCCTCTCGCCAAATTTGCACTTCCAGTACCTTTGCATTGAACGCAAAAGGCTTGAGCGGACGGTCCGCTTTATTTAGGTACGTCGCCACCCTACCATCTCCGCAACCGTTTCGTTGTGCCTAGCGATGGAAGAATCTGCTTCCACTGGCTGGGTCGAGCTAAAAAGTAAAGGGATAGGAACGGAAACTATGAACACGGTACCCCGGTATGCTTCCGGCCCTCGGTTTATCTGTCGCACGCTGGGGCACCCGCAATATGCCGCACGCTGAGGTAGATGCGGTTGTTCTACGACATGCATTCGTGAACAGCGCCAAGGCCGCGCCGGAAGCGATGACTGCAATCGCAAAAGCACCAGGCGCAGTTCATTCGACCGGCTGGCTTGCCGTGTACGAGCTATACGTAATGCTCGGTATCAAGACTGCTCTACGCGAGCGCGGCATGACCGCCGACGATATCGTGCCCACCTGCGAGTTTTCCATCAAAAGCCAGGATCCGCACCCCCTAGGCCGCGTGAGCGAGCTGAGATCAGGGCATTGTTGGAAGCCGCATACGAAGGACGCCCTCCTCGGGGATAGTGAACCGCTCGGCCTGATGAAGCTCAGTCGTTGAACTATCCGACACGAGCTTGCAGCGGCCATCGCGATGCAAGAGAGACAAGTATGGAATTTGTTCGTTTGGCTGAGAATTTGGCCACATTCGTTGACGTTGCGCGTGCGGGCAGCTTTTCTGCCGTGGCGCGAAGAAGAGGCCAAGCTGCTTCTTCGGTTGCCAGGCAAATCGACGCCCTTGAACGCGAGATGGGCGCGGCGCTCTTTACTCGCTCCACTCGCGCACTGGCGCTCACTGAGGCTGGCGATTTGTTGTTCGACAAGGCGGCCAAGATATTGAAGGACATCAGCGAGACGAGGGACGAAGTCGCATCCTTGAACGACGGTGTTGCCGGCCGCCTTCGCATCGCGTGCCTTCCAGCATTTGGGCGCCAGCATGTCGTACCCCATCTCGAAAGTCTTTACGCCAAGTATCCAGCACTATCTATAGAGTTGGAGCTTACTGAGCGGGTCGTTGACCCTGTGCTTGAACGTCTTGATTTGGTGATACGAGTTGGCAACCAAGCAGATAGTCAACTGATCGCAAAGCCCTTAGCCAGTCACAGGCATATTGTGTGCGCTACCCCCGGATATCTACTCGCGCATGGGGTTGTGAGTCGCGCTGAAGACCTGAACGAACATCGACTCATCGACCGTGGACATAGTACGAGCATGCGAGGTTGGCGAGAAATTCTTACGCCTTCCCAGGTTGCATCTGCTACTTTCGCCATCGAATGCGATGACTGCGACGCCCGACGGTTGTCGGTACTGCAAGGACTTGGTATTGCCCTCTTGCCAGACTGGTCTGTAGGTGAGGACATTCAGAAAGGCCGCCTCGTCGAGCTGCAGCCGGAAGGCCTCCAGCCTCAAAAGGAAAGCGCTATCTATCTTCTGCGCGCGGCGCCTCGCGCGACCGCGAAGTTCAAGGCATTTTGTAACCACTTAAGTGACAGCATAGGTACGCCTCCATACTGGCAAGTTCCCACGACTTGCACAGAGACAGCCAGGCTCGATATCTCCGGTTGAGCCGTGCGACTGAGTGCAAGCTCGTTAGCCCGGTACTCTTCGCAATTTTCTAGAGTCCGGTGAGCGATAAGGTGCGACAGGGTTGGTATCGATGAACTCCATCGCACGCCTGATCCGCCAACCTGCCATCCTCGATCGCACCCTCGGATCGCGGAACACTGTCGCTCTCTCCGCCACATCGCTCCAAGTAAAGTGACTTCATACCCGATGCTCGAACGAAGCGCCTCAATCTTCGCTCCGAACAGCCCGCGTCGAAAATCTGTGATGTACGCTGCCAGACGATTAATCGTCTCTTCCACTGACGTAAAGCTGCGAGTCGCTCTGAGACGGTAGCGAGACGAACCACTCCAACATTCCTAGTTAAAAAAACTGAACCTACCGCATCGATGGCACCTCCAGTTCAACGACCGAAGATCCTCACTACGCGACAGGCAATGATAGTGACCAGCCTGCGTGCGGGGTTCCCCGTAAGGCTGCAATTTTCTGCATTGACAGGTGTCTTCACCGGCTATGTCGAAGTGTTCAACGTCAAGTCGCGTAGCTACGAGTACATTCACTGGCAGAGTATTGAAGCAATGATCGCCAGGCAACTGGTTCAGTTAGACGGTAACGCGATCGAAACATCGCGCGAAGTTATCCTTGATACCCTGGAGAATTTTCGTAGTCCGACCGTGCGGGATGACTAGTTGAAGGATGGGCGCTGCCGTACACAAACCTATTATCCCGAATAACGGGGATCACATCACGAGAGAGTGGCCGTCAATTCTTATCCTCAGCATGCCGAGATTCGTCTTTGTAAAAAGACGCCCGTGTCTAGCACGGGCGGCGGAGGAACTATGGACATCCTCGGAGAGAGGACAACGAATAGTACGCAGATTTCTTTCGCCGAGAAATACAACGATGGTATGCATACTCTACCCTACCCCGCTACACCCATAGCGGTAGGTGATAACACTGCTCCGCGCGGAGCCATTCAAGATATCAGCAGCCTGGAAACCACGGCCATCATTACGATATTGAAGGCCGCAAGTATTAGCCACCCGAGCAACATCACCGTGCTCGCTGGCTCCTTCGTTTCATCTTCCACATCTACCTCCTCATTTACGACTGGCATAGCATTCGCCAGTACCCCCGGGCGGTGGCAAAAAAACAAGTGCCCTTAGAAAGATCCTAGGAAGGTACCGCTGCCTACGCAATTGCCGCTAGGGGAGAGGCTCACATACCAAAGTGTTGCCCTGTAGAGGACAGCCGCTTTGATGTCGTTCGGCCGTGGAACGTTCGAAGGTACAACGCGGATCAATCGCCCTCCATCAACGTAACAGCCACGGCATCGATATCCCAAAATAAGAACGCAAGAGGCCGCTTAGGTTTTGATAAGGAAGTCGTCAATACGCGCGGCCGCGAACAATTCGTGCCTTTTAGACACCAGCTGTTCCAGTTCGCAAATGGCAACACACGTTCTTAGACATCATCCGTCTGCGACACGTCGGCCATGGCTAAAGTTGCCGATAGTTTGTCGAGATGTTGGTCGCGAAAGACCAATCGTGTGTTGCAGAGGCAGGTGAAGTCACGACGACTCACCATTGAACATCGCCATACCACTGCGCCCGCCCGGACTCTCTTCACAAGAACAGGTGCTTCATGGATTTAAGCGCAGTGATGATTTCACGCATTCAATTTGCGTTCACAGTCTCGTTCCACATCATTTTCCCGTCCTTGACCATCGGTCTAGCCGCGTGGTTGAGCGTTCTAGAAGCAATGCATCAATTCACGGGCAAGGACGTCTACCGGCGAGTGTTCGACTTCTGGCTCAAGATCTTCGGCGTCGCCTTCGGGATTGGCGTGGTATCAGGAGTCGTTCTTAGCTTCGAGTTCGGGACAAACTGGAGCGAGCTCTCTCGCCTTTCCGGTCCAATCCAAGGCCCTTTGCTGACCTACGAGACGTTCACTGCATTCATGCTTGAGGCGTCGTTCTTCGGTGTACTGCTTTTCGGACGGTCGCGCGTCAAGCCAGGGTCCTATCTGTTTTCTGCAGTGATGGTCGCACTAGGCACTACCCTCTCCGCCTTCTGGATCATGGTCAACAATAGCTGGATGCAACATCCGGTTGGCTACGAGTTGATCAACGGTCAATTTGTGCCGACAGACTGGGCAGCCATCATCTTCAGCCCCGTTGTCTGGGTACGCTTCCCACACATGCTACTGGCCTCATACCTGACTGGAGCGTTCTGTGTCGCGGCGACTGGAGCCTGGTACATCTTGAGAAGGATCGCTCAGCCAGAAGCCAACGTCATGCTGAAAATGGGCCTACTGTTGGCAGCGGTGATTATGCCCGTGCAACTGTTTTTCGGGCATCTCGCCGGGGATTACGTGCACAACTATCAGCCCGTCAAGTTTGCGGCTATCGAGGGACGTTGGCACGATGAGCAGCCCGCCTCGGAAGTCATCATCGGCTGGCCGGACGAAAAGAACGAGGTCAACCACTTTGAAATCTCGATTCCCGTTCTCGGCAGCCTGATTGCCACGATGACTACGGACTCGAAGGAAGTCGGCCTCACTAGCTTCCCCAAGAGCGAGCGGCCGCCTGTTCTGATCCCGTTCTTGGCGTTCCGCGTCATGGTTGGCTGCGGACTCGTGCTTCTCGCTCTCGCGTGGTGGGGATCCTGGCTCGCGCACAAAGGACACATCGAGAACTCGCGGCTCTTTCTTTGGGCCACATACCTGTCCTTCCCGTTGCCGTTTGTCGCCATTCTTACGGGCTGGTTCACTGCGGAAGTAGGACGCCAGCCGTGGACCGTTTGGGGGGTGCTACGCACCGCAGATGCGGTTACGCCTAGTCTAACTCCCCAAGCTGCAGCAACCTCCCTGGTCATTTTTTCCGTGATTTACGTGATTATCTTTTCGTTTGGTACGCACTACGTCTACAAGCTTCTGCGCAATGGTCCAAAGTCCATCAACGATGACCACGAACCGATGGCCTCTGCGAACAGGCCGTTGTCTACTGCAGACGTCGACAGCTCCGTCAGCTAACGCTCGCCCGCGCCATCTGTGAGGTAATCATGATTACGTACTGGTCTGTACTGCTCGCTCTCAGCGTCCTCATCTACGTCTTGCTAGACGGATTGGACCTAGGCGTTGGAATGCTCTTCGGCGCTACTACGGATGAAGACCGTCGCCGCGCCATGTTGGCGTCTATTGCACCCATATGGGACGGCAACGAGACATGGCTAGTCGTTGCTGGAGTGTTGCTCTGGGGAGCATTCCCGCTGGTCTATGCAACGCTGCTTCCAGCGTTCTATCTGCCGGTTTGCATCATGCTGGCAGGGCTGATATTCCGAGGCGTTTCGTTCGAGTTCCGCATCCATGCTCGTAGCTCAAGAGTTGTATGGGACCTGGGATTGATCCTCGGCTCGCTCGTCGCCACGTTCATGCAGGGCGCGATGGTTGGCGCACTCGCGCAAGGGATCCCGGTGGAGAACGGGCGATTCGTTGGAAGCGTGATGACGTGGCTTACGCCTTTCTCCGCACTGAGCGGTGTAGCACTCTGTTTCGGCTACATGCTTCTTGGCGCCGGTTGGCTCGCGAAGAAGTGCGAAGGTGATGTGAGGACGGCCGCTTTTGTTGCGCTTCCTCGCCTCCTGATCGTCGTCCTCGTCTTGCTTGCGGCGCTCTTCTTTCATGCTCTACACCAGGACTTTCAGGACTTTCAAGTAATGGGCCGCTGGTTGGATAGACCTGTTCTATTCGTGGTCCCATTGGCCGGCGCCTTCGCCTCTCTATGCGTATGGCGTGGAGCGAGAGGCAAAAGTGAGCGTTACGTTTTCTCCGGTGCGGCGGCACTGTTCGTTGTCGGATACGCGATGTTTGCCATTTCCTTCTGGCCTTACATCGTACCGTTCGCAATCACAATCAACGACGCGGCCGCGCCTATGTCTAGCTTGTGGTTCATGTTCTGGGGTGCCGGACTCTTCGTTTTCCCGCTGATGCTGCTCTACACGTTCAGCAGCTACAGGATCTTCAAAGGGAAGGTGGATGTGTCTTCTGAACACTATTGATTGGCGCAGGGCCCTGAGTGACAACCAGTTGCATGCTCCGCGCCCTCTCCGCCGTATCCAGAGCACTGCCTGACCTGGCCCACCTGTAAGCGATCGCGGCCACAGCGCATTGTGCGATGTAGAAACGTCGGGACAGAACCGAAAATAGTGACGATTGTGGAAGACACATAATGAGATAACACCTCAGCATCTTTCTTCGCATCGAAACTGGAGACCTCAGAGAATGCAAGATATCGAAGGGCAACCCCTACATTCCCGCGACCTCGCACCCGATTTCACACTGCGTGCGACACCCGAACACACGGTTACGCTCAGCGAGTTCCAAGGACGGCCGGTGGTCCTTGCGTTCTACCCGGTAGATTGGGGCCCCATCTGCCAAGAAGAAATGACTCAGTTTGACGCTGCGCTATGCGCCATCGAACAATATGGCGGAGTTTTGCTGGGTATTTCCGTCGACAGCGTGTGGAGCCACCAGGAATTCGCCACTCGACTCAACCTGCGGTTTCCCCTGTTAGCTGACTTTGAGCCCAAAGGCGAAGTTGCACGCGCGTATGGGGTGTACCGAGCCGAAGAAGGAACCTCGGAGCGAGCGCTCTTCGTCATCGATGCTGACGGCGCGCTTCGCTGGCGTTATGTGTCTCCCCCAGGGACCAGCCCAGGGATTCAAGGCGTGCTATCAACGCTCGAATGGTTGCCCCATAGCATTGACAGTGCCGACAGACCTCGGATGCACGGTTGAAAGCGTCACAGGTGAACCGTCGAGACCCGTTGCAGCCCCCATTTCGCTGACTTTGAGCAACCAACTATGGCTCCGCCCCCTCAGTCCACTGTACTGCCGTCCGCAATACCGCATCGTCGGACGCAGCTCTCCTTTCTCGGTGCCGGTGCCTTAGTGGCCGTCGGCTATATGGACCCTGGAAACTCGGCCACTGCAATTGCCGGCGGCGCCAAGTACGGATACTCACTACTATCGGTGATCGCGCTCGCCAGCCTCATCGCTGTCTTGCTTCAATGGATCGCCGCCCGAGTCGGGGTCGTAACTGGCAGAGATCTTGCCCAACTCTGCCGTGAACGCTTTCCACGCAGGGTAACGTTCATGTTATGGGTAGCGAGCGAGGTCGCAATCATCGCCTGTGACGTGGCAGAGGTAGTGGGAAGCGCTGTCGCGCTACAACTTCTGTTTCACGTCGACCTTTGGTTAGGCGTCTTGATTTCAGCGATCGTCACCCTTGCGATGCTCGCTGTCCAACGCTGCGGCGAACGTAAGCTGGAGGCTATGATTGCCGGACTCATCCTGATGGTTGGTCTTTGCTTCGTCGCGCAACTCGCGATGGCGCAGCCAAACTGGTCGGATGTGCTGGGAGGGATGGCACCTTCGAAGGCGCTGATCCAAGATGCCGGCATGCTTTGGCTTGCTGCGGGTATTGTTGGGGCAACGGTAATGCCGCACAACCTCTATCTTCATTCCTCGCTGGTACGCCGGTATTCGCCGACGGTCACAGATAGAGACACTCGTCAGTCAACTCTTGTTCAAACGTTACGCGGTATGAACGTCGACACGTTTGGATCGCTAGGCTTCGCATTCCTCATTAATGCCGCGTTGCTCATCCTGGCTGCTGCCGTGTTTCATGCAAATGGACTCACTGACGTCAGTGATCTTGCCGACGCACACCGCCTATTGGCGCCGCTGTTGCATTCAGACTTGGCCAGCCTCCTGTTCGCAGTTGCGCTTTTGGCTTGCGGGTTGAACTCCACAGTGACCGGCACTTTGGCCGGTCAGGCTGTCATGGAAGGCTTTCTTGACCTCAAGATCTCTCGGATGCAAAGAGCGTTGCTGACTCGCAGCGTCGCCATCGGCCCAGCCCTGGTAGCTGTCTGGGCATACGGAGAACACGGTTCGGCTAACTTGTTAGTGGCTAGCCAGGTCGTTTTGAGCCTCACTCTACCTCTGGCCGTCATTCCGCTGATCATGTTCGGTGCCAACAAGGAGTTAATGGGAACGTGGCGAGTGCGTGGTATTGCCCTCCTCCTGGCACTTCTCTCCGCTCTGTTCATTTTAGTCCTCAACGGCGCCTTGATTTTTCAGAGCTAGGCGGTCTTACCGTTCGACATTCAACGAAACACGGTTCGCCGCAACATATCGGCTCATAGTATCGCGCACGGAGGGGTCGATAGGTTCCCGACTCGGTGGCGAGATTCTAGGCCACCGAGCTCGACGTACATCCCCGTTGCCGATATTTACTATTCTCCCTGCTTTCAGACATAATTAAATGGCCCTTGTCCGCGAGAACACTGCAATAGCCGAGACGGCTAACCCTGGTCTGGTGCTAGTTGTAGATGACGAAGGGCCGCTACGCAGCAGCCTGCGAAGCCTCATGCGTTCTGCAGGCTTCGATGTCGCGGTGTTTGAATCCTGCGACGATTTCCTGTCCTACGACCTCGAAGATGTACCTTGCTGCCTCCTCTTGGATCTACGAATGAGAGGTCAGAGCGGCTTGGATCTACAAGCGCGATTGCTGCAAGATAAGGTAGACATACCCATTATCTTTCTGACTGCTTGCGGGGATATCTCTACGACTGTGGCTGCCATGAAGGCTGGCGCCCACGACTTCCTGTGCAAGCCGATCGCGGAGCAGGATCTGATGGGCGCAGTCGCTTCAGCGTTAGAGAAGCACCGCGCCGTTCGCACGGCACGTCGAAAGCTTGAGGAAGTGCGTCGGTCTTATGAAGCACTGAGTTCGCGAGAGGGCGAGGTAATGCGGCACGTAGCACTCGGAATGAATAGCAAAGAAATTGCGAGGTTAGTCGGCATAAGCGAAATCACGGCTAGCATCCATCTAGAAAATGCAATGAAAAAAATGAATGCTCATTCATTTCCTCAGTTGGTACTACGTGCGAGGCAACTGCAGCTTTGCTAGCTCGCGGGACAGCCCTTCGTCCTCGCTTGTGCATTGCAACTATCATCGCAGCCAACGCTGAAAGGCGGCCACAATCGCAACTACCACGCATGCCGAAGCCACAATTGCCAGCAGGTTACTTGCACCGACCAGCACTGCCTGCTGGTCGATCTGGGTTGACATCGCTTCTAAGGCTTCCACAGACTGATGCCACGCCGCCGCAGCGTCAATGCGAGCTACGAGGTTCGCTCTAGTGACGGCCTCGGAATACTGAAGATACTGGGCTGCGATGCCCGTGCCGGCCGCGAGTGCAATTTGCCGGACTATGTTCTTCATTTGATACGCGTGTGCGAAGTCCTCGACAGCCGTTTCGGTGAAGGTGAGCTTGGCCACCACCAAGAGACTGAACGGCACGGCGGCACTCTGCAGCATCAGCACTGGCAGGAGTCGGTCAATGGAGAGACCCGTCATGACTCGGTCTGCGAGGAGCCAGGCGGCACATGCAACCATCAGATAGCCCAAAGCGAAGTAGCGCCGTGCCCCTGGTAGCTGCATGCCAAACAGGACATAGGTTAGCGCGGCAAGGGCTCCAAAGGCCCCCGCGATTGTCAGCGTTCTCCCCGTCGTCTCGAAGGTGAACCCTAGCCCGAGTTGCATCAAGCTCGACACGAGATAGCTCCACAGCCCACTGAAGACATAGTAGGTCGCATAGAGCCCGATCCCGGTCAGATAGCGCGGGCCGTTCAAGCGGCGAGTGTTGATCCAGGGCTGCGGATGCCGATGTAGGCGGAACATCCCGCACGCCATCAACAGAACTCCCGTAGCAGGCCAAGCGAACACTCCCAGCGAGTTCGATGCGGTGTATATCCGTAGGTCCGCAAGTCCATGCAGCAGGATCAGAGAGCCAGCCGCGACAATCAGAACCGTGAACCAGTCTAGCCTTGCGACCCGGTCTAAGGTAGGTGGACACGGTGGCCTTACGCACTGGGGATAGGTCGAGGCAACGAGAATCGCGGTAGCAACGCAAGCAACCGCCTGAAACACGAAGATCGTGCGCCATCCCGCGTCCAACATGAGCGTGGCAGTGATCCATGGAGTTACGGCCGATAGCCCTAACGCACCCGCCACAAATGGCCGCAACAGTACCGCGCGTTCAGACGGCGCGGCAACTAGCTGAATGAGCGTACGTGATGCCGCAAATAGTCCGCCTGCGCCTAGGCCTTGAACGGCTATCGAGAGAGATAGTTCGACCACATTGTTCGATAGAGTACACAACAGGCATCCGATGGTGGCAACGAACAATCCGAGTAGTGTCAGGTCTCTGTAGCCGATGTAGTCGGCCACACGTCGGAGAACTAAATTGGCGATGATCGCTGCGCCGGCGTACGCGGTAAGGCACCAAAGGAAATCATCGGGGGTCGCGTAGACTCCTGAGCGAATGTGAACCGCGCCGGTGGCCAGCATCGAAGTCGCTACGAAATCAATGCCGGTCGCGCAGCCTAACGCCACCCCAAAGAGCTGCACCTTAACTCGCGCCATCCGGGGCCAGGCGGCTAGTGATACAGCTGGCATGCCGGTGGGGTCTGATTGCTTGGAGTAGCCTGCGGCTGGCCGTGCGCCGCCGGTTCTTTTGCTAACGACAACACGCTGTAGTCGTATCGGTCCGCAGCGAACGGACTTGTTGCCGGGTCCTCCGCATGCGCCATGCCAGAGCCCAAGGCCAGGGTGATGGCAGAAAGAATGTATGCGAGATAGCGTGACATGGTGATCTCCTACAGAGGCCGCCTAGACTTTCGAACGGACATCAGATGCCGACCAATCGGATACGGTCGGACGAAAACGAACAAGCGATCCTGAGCGCAGTACCGAGAGAGCTTCGTTCGCATCGCTCTTAAGCCACTGTAAGAAGGTGGCGTCGCTTGTTAGGGCCGTAAGAGAGATTCTCCGACGGCCCCAACCAACACCAACAACTTGCTAGTCGTTAGTCAGGATGATCTTCCCAACGTTCTGAGACGATTCCATCCGACGGTGCGCATCCGCGGCATCCGCAAGAGGGTAGATGCTGTCAACGACAGGCTCGAGCTTTGCGCCTTCGTTGAAGTGGGCAATCCAATGCTCCGAGAACCGACGTACCATGTCGTGCTTCTCAGCCTGGGTTCGCGACTTCATCACAGTGCCGATTATCTGAAGATGGCGGTACAAAATCTGGGAAAGTTCGATGCTGACTTCGCCTCCCCCGCCCAGAATTCCAACCTGGACGAGGCGACCACCATTGGCGAGCGAAGCGAGATTTCGTGCAAAGTAAGGAGCCCCAACAAAGTCGATGACTGCGGCAACTCCACGCTTGTTCGTCTTCTCTGCCACCACAGCGGCAAAATCCTCGTTCTGGTAGTCGACGACGAAGTCTGCACCAAGCTGCTCGACACGCTCCTTCTTGTTCGCTTCGGTCGTCGCGAAGATGGTTGCTCCCGTCGCCCGCGCCAATTGCACCGCCGCCGAGCCGACGCCACCGGCGGCCGCGTGGATAAGCACGGAATCCCCTTTCTTTACGCGCGCAAGATGCAGCAGCGCCTCGTGGGCGGTAACAAACACCTCAGGGATCGCTGCAGCATGGACATAGTCCAGCCCCTCCGGAATGGGCATCGCCATGCGCCAATCAATACGGGCAATCTCCGCGTACGCACCTCCGCCGACGACGCCCATGACTCGGTCGCCCACGCGATAGTTCTTGACCTCATGACCAACTTCAATGACCTCACCAGCAATCTCAAGGCCCATGATCGTTGAGTCACCGAAGTCGGGACGGCCGTATCCGCCATTCCTGTGCGTCAGGTCTGCTCGATTTACGCCTGCAGCATAGACGCGTACCAGCAAGTCGTTCGGCCGGACTTCGGGTGCAGAAACCTCTGCGATTTGAAGAACCTCGGCAGCGCCGAACTCTTCGAACATAATTGCTTTCATCGTTGCTCACCTTGCTGTTGAGTATTGCTGACATCACCGGCGACGCCAGTCGGAGGGCTGCCTAGCGTCTTCGCCGCTACGGCCGACGCCGAAATCGCCGCAGGAAATCCGACATAGAAGGCCAAATGGGTGATAGCCGCCGACAGCTCCGAGAGCGTTACGCCATTGCTGACCGCGCGGCGCAAATGCGCGGGAAGCTCTTCGAGATGGCCCGACGC
>Ga0102595_100550_pt1 | contig 24293 bp, 20 predicted proteins | sample Araplaol_mTSA_r2_2_FD_76864 | JGI IMG/M metagenome (GOLD analysis project Ga0102595, IMG submission 76864) | Arabidopsis root microbial communities from North Carolina, USA - plate scrape MF_Col_mTSA_r2 (SPADES assembly) (version 2) | ecosystem: Host-associated > Plants > Roots > Endosphere...
ACCCGCATCGGCTTGCTGATGGGTGGCATGCATAAGCACTGACCATGACCACGAACGATATGCCACGCTGGGCAACCGGCTTTGTCCTGCCCATCCTGAACTTGATGTCCGCCCTGCTGGTGGCCGCGCTCGCGATCCACCTCATGGGCGAAGATCCGCTGGAGTCGATGCAGATCCTGATCAACAGCGCCATCATCAACCCGGAAGGCTTGAGCTACACGCTGTTCTACGCCTCCACCCTGGTGTTCACCGGACTGGCCGTGTCGATCGCGATGCAGGCCGGCCTGTTCAACATCGGCGCAGAAGGCCAGATGTATTTCGGCGGCCTCGGTGTGACGCTGGCCATGCTGGCCTTTGACGCAACCCTGCCATGGTACTTGCTGATCCCGGCAGGCATCATCGGCGCCGCCCTGTTCGGCGCGCTTTGGGCCTTCATTCCCGGCTACCTGCAGGCCAAGCGCGGCTCGCACATCGTCGTCACCACGATCATGTTCAACTTCATCTGCGCCTCGCTGATGAACTTCATCATCGTCAAGTACCTGATCCCCGCCGGCGAACAGAACACCGCGTCGCGCGTGTTCTCGGCCGCCGCTGAAATGCCGCGCCTGAACGCCTGGTTCCCGATCCTGGGCGAGACCCCACTCAACATCGGCTTCTTCTTCGCCATCATCGCGCTGGTCATTTACGGCGTTGTGATGTGGCGTTCGGCCTGGGGCTACAAGATCCGCGCGCTGGGCCTGAACCAGCACGCCGCGCACTACGCCGGCGTCAAGATCAGCGCCATGATCATCCTGGTCATGCTGATCTCGGGCGCACTGGCCGGCCTCGGCGCGGTCAATTCCATCATGGGTTCTACCCACTACCTGTCGCTGAACTTCGTGGGCGGCGCCGGCTTCGTCGGCATCGCGATTGCACTGATGGGCCGCCAGCACCCGGTAGGCATCTTCCTGTCGTCCGTGCTGTTCGGCGCCCTGACCCAGGGCGGCTTCGACCTGTCGCTGGAAAAGCCGAACATCCCGACCGAAACCTTCATCTTCATCCAGGGCTTGATCATCCTGTTCTGTGGCGCGATGGAATACCTGTACGCCCCGGCCATCATCAAGCTGCTCAAAGCACGCAAGGGTTAAGACCATGACTTTCGAAGATCTCCACCTGGGCTCCATCCTCGTCTCCACCGTGCGCAATGCGCCGGTGCTGATTTTCGCCGCCATGGCCGGCCTGTTCGCAGAGCGCTCCGGCGTGATCGACATTGGCCTGGAAGGCAAGATCCTGGCCTCGGCCTTTGTCTCGGCCGCCGTCGCCTTCACCACCCAAAATCCCTGGCTCGGCATCCTGGCAGGCATGGGTGTATCCGTCGCGCTGGCGTTGCTGCAAGGCTTCGTCGCCATCACCCAGAAGGGCAACCAGCTGGTGGGCGGGATCGCCATCAATATCGCCATGAGCGGCCTGACCTTCGTGGTCGCGCAATACTTCTTCCAGCAAGGCGGCCGCACCCCTGACCTGGGCGAAGCGCGCCTGTTCGACGTGGTGCTGCCCGGCAGTGCCGCCGTGGCCGATGTGCCCTTCCTCGGCTGGTTCTATACCAAGCTGATTGGCGGCCATTCCGTGCTGGTCTACCTGGCCTTCATCCTGGTACCGCTGGTGCACTGGTTCCTGTACCACTCGCGATTCGGCCTGCGCTTGCGCGCTTGCGGCGAGAACCCGCATGCTGCCGACGCGGCAGGCGTTTCCGTGGAGCGCACCCGTTACGCCGCCATGCTGATCGCCGGCATCCTGTGCTCGTTCTCGGGCGCCTACCTGGCCATCGTGCAGTCCGGCTTCTTCCTGCGCGACATGTCGGCCGGCGCCGGCTACCTCGCGCTGACGGCAATGGTGTTCGGCAACTGGCGCCCGGTCTACACCTTCCTCGGCTGCCTGATGTTCGGCTTCTTCGGCGCCGTGCAGATCCAGCTGGAAGGCGTGGACCTGCCGGTGATCGGCCGCATTCCTGGCGCCCTGATCCAGATGGTGCCTTATGTCGTCACCGTGATCGTGCTGGCTGGCCTGATGGCCAAGTCGGTGGCGCCGAAAGCCATCGGCGTACCGTTCGTCAAATCGCGCTAAGCGCGCCCTCCTTCGCCCTGCGCCGGCCCAGGCCGGCCAGGGTTGCCAAACCTCCCAGCAGCATCAGGCACATCGCAGGTTCCGGTATTGCCGGCGCCGGCGTAATGGCGAAGGCAGTCCGGCTGGTCCAGTACCAGGTGCGGCTCCAGTCTTCCCATCCATAGCTCCACTGCGAGTACTGGTCGCCGGTGCGAAAGCCAGCGCCCCAGCCGGAGAATGCCTCGTCATTTCCCCACCAGTTCGCGTCAATCGTCAACTGCCCCGTCAACTTATAGCTGAAGGCGCCGATCTCGCAGCGGAAATAAGGGTCGCTCAAGCTCAGGCATCCTTCCAGGTAGTCACGTCCCGCGATGGACAGTGCAGTCAGCTCCGCCAGCGAAATGATGCCATCAAGGTCGAGGTCCGTCCCGCGGAAGCCGCCATCGACGCGTGCGTCCGGCTGGAATACCCCATTCTCATTGAAGCCGGTGTAACTGAATTGCCAATCTTCCGCGCAGGCGCTGCCAGCGGCGCAGGCAAGAGCCAGCGCCAAACCAAGTTTGCGTGCCATGATGCCCTCCCTCGTGAAAACCGAGCTTTGATGCTATCAGCAGGCCGGCCAGGATCGAGCCCAGCCGGTATGCCGTGCGCAACACGCATCACTGTTGTGCCCGGCGAGTGGCAGGTTTATATTTCAAGGAGCAAGGAGTCCCACTCATGAGAAGGCGTGCCTGGATTTTGCGGAGATTGTTGCCCACGGCAATGTGCTGCCTGGGCCTGCATCTTTCCGTGCACGCGGGCGAGAACACGCCAACGCGCCTGGTTTATCCGCGCTATTTCTCGATACTCGATACCAGCAGGGGCTTCGACTGGATCGTGCTGCAAGCGGCCATGGAAAAGACGGCTGCCAGGTATGGCCCATTTTTGCTATCGGCTTCGCGCGAGCCGGTATCGGTGCCGCGCATGCTTCAAGAGCTGGGCCGTCCCGATGGCGCAATCAACATCATTGCCCGCGCCACCCAGCGCGACCTCGAAACGCAATTCCAGCCGATCCGCATACCGATAGACCGTGGCCTGATGGGCATGCGCCTGCTGCTGGTGCGCAAAGCCGACCTGCCGCGCTTCGCCGCAGTACGCACGCTGGCCGATTTGCGTCACCTGAGTGCAGGCCAGGGCAAGGGCTGGGCTGATACGGCGGTGCTGTCGGCCGCCGGCATCAGCGTAGTGGAATCGCCTCGCCCCGGCAGCCTGTTTGGCATGCTGGAAGCAGGCCGCTTCGATTTCTTCCCGCGCGCGGTGGACGAGGCGCCGCGCGAATACGATGTCATACGCAAGTCCCACAGCGATATCGTGATAGAGCCGACGCTGATGCTGCGCTATCCCCTGCCCCGCTATTTCTTCGTCCGGCGCGACGCGGAAGGCGACAAGCTTGCGGAACGTATCCGGGCTGGCATGGAGATGATGGTGAAAGACGGCTCGCTGGTTGCGCTGTTCCAGAAACACAAAGGCCCGCTGGTGGAGCGGGCCCAGATCGGCAAGCGGCACATTATCGAACTGCACAACCCCGCGCTGCCGCCCGAGACTCCGCTCCAGCGCAGCGAGTTGTGGTTCCGGCCTTAGGACTTCTGCATGCAACTACCGATGGCGGCAAGGAAGCGCGTCCGGTAGGCCCGGAACTCCTCCAGGTTGTTGTAGGCCGAGCCTTCTCCGGGCGGCTGGCCGAACATGTAGATGGTGGCGATGGTCTGTCCCGCCGGGTACAGCAGGGTGTACATGCCGACAGAATGCCCGGGCGAGTAGCTGGGGTTTTCCAATGTCAAGACTTCGATGCCTGCCGCTTCCGCGCTTTCCAGACCCTTGGGCTTGTCATTCCCGCGATAGCGCGATGCCAGGAGTTCCATTTGCGCGCGGATCGCCTTGCGGTCAGACTCGAATTCAGCAGGGGCCGATTGCTCGATCTTGAGGTTGGCGGTGGGGACGGAAGCGCCCGCGAAAACCAGCGCGCGCAAGCCATCCTGCACACTGACCTTTTCCGCACCGCTTGCCGTTTCCACAGTCCGGTACTGCATGCCGGCAGGCCAGCGCTTGACGTCTTGCAGCCGGTATTCGGCCGCCTTGACGCAAGCCGCCAGGCCATCCATCTTGTCGGCCGCTGCCGCGTGCTGCGCCGCGAACAAGGCAGCCAGCAGAGAAATCCTGAAACCGTTGTTCATTGTGCTCTCTCCTTTGCGAGAGCAGTGTAACTGACGATTCCCCTGCCAAATCTCTCACTTGCTCACGGCCAGATTTTCTGCAGCAGGCCTGCCAGGTTGTAGCCGCCCTTGATCAACTGCTCGCGCGCGAGGGCGGACGATGGCACCGGGTAGTTGTCAGGCACGGTCATCGCCCACACGGTGTAGGTATCGCCGCTGCGGCTGGTCTGCTTGCTTGCAACGCCCACTTTCACGTCGGTGTAGGCCTGCTTGGCGGCCACCAGCGAATCGTTGGCCCATTGCTCTGGCCAGGTAATGGCATCGCCCTTCGGCAGCGTGACAACCGGTTTGCCATCGATGGCCCACTGGCTGAATTTGTCCACCGTGCGCATGCTGCTACGGCGCATGGCGTAATCGACCACCGTGGTGTCCCAGTAGGAGTGGAACGGCTTGGTCGGGTATTTGGATGGCGCATCGTCGCCGGCAGGAATGCCGCTCTTGGCGCTGGCTGCCGCCAGGGCTGCTTCATCCATCTGCAGGTTGTTGCCACCGCGCGAATCGAAGATGTTCAGGGAATCGATTTCCTTGTCCGACTTCGGCACCACGAACTTGCCTTCCTTGTCGACGAAAGCCGCGCCGACATGCAACGGCTGGTGGATGTCGCCAGCAAGATGGGTCAGGATCAGCAGCGCCTGGCGCTTGGTGAATTTACCGTCGCCCTTGCCCTGCAAGGTCGCGATGCACTGCTGCAGGGTCTGCACCACGTCATGTTCGGAGGTGCCGGCGCCATGCAGGTGGTACTCGGTCAGCTGGAACGGCACGTCGGTGTAGTGGTATTCGCTATGCTTCGGGTGCGCAGCCACGTAGTCATTCATTTCCTGCGTCTGCGGGCCGCAGAAAGTGCCCTTCACGCAATCGGCCCAGTTGGCGATCTTTTCCAGGTCCTCCCCCGGCTGCAACAAGGCCCGCACCTGCTTCTCGGCATTGGAACCCTTGATCAGGTTATCCGCGATCGCGCCCACGATGCGGTGGCCGGCATTCCCCCAGGCCATGGCGTTGGTGGACAGGAAGGCGCCGGACAGCGCGGCGATCAGTGCAAATTTCTTCATTCTTCTTTCCCTTTGTTCGGTTTCGGGTAATCCTTGTTGATGTCCAGCGGCTCGGCATATTGCGAGCTCCAGGCCTGCTCCTGCAGCGCATAGACACGCTTGGCCATGGCTTCGTTGCGCATCACCACTTCCATATTGCGCGACAGGTCAAAGTAGCCGCCGGCCCAGTTGCTGGTGCCGACCCATGCCAGCTTGCCGTCGATGACCAGCGTCTTGCTATGCCAGACGCGGGCGAATGGGATAAAGCCGGTCGAGGCTTTCGGAATCGTCACGACGCGCACTTCCACGTTCGGCAGGATGGCCAGCGATTTCAGGTGCTGGATGGCCGGCTTCTCGAGATTCCAGTTCGACACCAGCAGCTTGACCTTCACCCCGCGCGTCGCGGCAGCGCGCAGCGCGTTGTCGACCACGGCGTAGAACGGGCGCGTGCCATTCGGTCCGTAGCTCAGGGGCGCATAATCCAGCATCGAGACGCGGATCTCCTGCTTTGCATCGGCCAGGAGCGCCGGCAGCACGACTTCGGAATCGGCCACTCCGGCCGGGTTGAAGCCGCCCGGGCTGGCGATCAGGAAGTTGGCGTCCGTCGGCAGCGCAGCTGCCAGCGCGGCGACTGTCGGTGCGCCAGCGAGGATGGCGGCCTTGGCCTGCAGCGGCGCCACAGCCTTGCCCGCAGCCAGCGTTGCTTGCGCGGCCCAGTCCTGCTCGAAGATGGCCTGCACCTGGCCGACGATTTTGGCATCGGTGATGCGCAGGCCGGTTTCATGGATGTGCGTGAACGCGCGCCAGTCGAAATTCTGGCTGCCGATGAAGGCAACCTTATGGTCCACCGTCAGGTATTTGGCGTGGATGATGCCATTGCCGGTGAGCTGGCTCACGTCCAGTACGCGCATCTCCAGGTTTGGAATTGCGCGCAGGCGGTCCACGGTTGCCTTGTCGGACAAGCCGGTCACGCCCTTCTTGTCGACCAGGAAGCGGATCTTCACGCCGCGCTTGCCGGCTGCTTCCAGGCGCTCGATGACTTTCTCGAACGGCGCACCGGGCACGCTGGCGATGTAGAACTGGCCGATGCAGATCTCCGACTTCGCATTGTCGAACAGCTCGGTCCAGACTTCGACCGGGCCGCGCAGGTCGTCGCTTTTCAGCGCGGTTTCTACCGGCGCGGTCTGCACCAGCTCAAAGCCGGGGATCTGGAAAGCCGCATGGGCGCTGGTGAAGCATGCAGCCAGTGCTGCTGCGAGGAGATAGCGGCGCATAGCCTTCCTTTCTTTACTTGATGCGAATAATGCGCGGAACGGCGCCGTAAGTTCCGGCTGGCTTATTGTCCTGCTCCAGGCGCACCAGGTAGCTGCGCAGCGAATCGACATCGCGCACGCCGGTCGCGGCCTGGTTGCTGCCCTGGCGGAAAGTCACAAAACCGTCATTGCCCTCGGCCAGGAAGTTGTATACAGCCACGCGATAGCTGGCGCCTTCATCGATCGCCACGCCATTCAGCTTGACGCTGTCGCGCACGATGCGCTGGCCCTTCGGCTTGCGCATGTCCCAGGAATAGGTGAAGCCTTCCGATACCTGCAGCAGGCCGCGTTTCTCGGATTCACTACCGTTCCACTGCCCCTCCAGCAGCGCGAAGATTTGCGCCCCTGTCAGGTTCATCACCACGATCTCGTTCCCGAACGGCAGCACAACCTGTGTCTGCGCCACATTCACCACATTGTTCGCGCCGGCGTCCAGCGCGGTGCGGATGCCGCCGGTATTGGTGAACGCAATCTGCGCGCCCCATTTGCGCGACGATGCCAGGATCGCATCCGCCACCACCTGGCCCAGCGGCGATTCGTCGCCGTTCGACATCAGGGTCTTGCTGATCGACGGCACAGCTATTTTCGCCACCGGCTTGTTCAATTCTTCGCTGCTGCGCGCACGCACGGAAGCGACCAGCGCATCAACCTCCGGCATGCCGGCATACTTACCCGGCTCCACCACGATATTGCGCGCGCTGGCATCGACCACGGCGCCGGTCTGGCGGTCCACCACCAGCGAGATGCGCGACAGCATATGGCCGAATTTTTCGGCCTGCGTCACCAGCTTGCCGTCGACGCGGCACAGGTAGCCGTTGTGAGAATGGCCGCTCACGACCAGGCGTACGGCAGGATCTAGGCGCTTGACCACATCGGCAATGTCGCCATCGAGGTCGCCGCAATACTGCTGGTCGTAGCGCGCCTTGGTATGGCCGCCCTGGTGGATCAGCACCACGAATACGGTCGCGCCTTGCGCGCGCAGTTCAGGCAGCAAGCGATTGACCGCTTGCGCCTCGTCGATGAATTGCAGGCCGCTGATCCCGCCTGCCGCCACCAGCTCCGGCGTGTCCTTCAACACGGTGCCGATGAAGGCAACCTTCACGCCCTTGATTTCGTCGATGCGATAAGCCGGCAACAAGGTCTGGTTGCTGCGCGTGTCGATCACGTTGGCGGCCAGGTAGCTGAATTTGGCGCCATCCCAGGATGGGTTGAATTGGCAGGCTTTGTCGGGGCGCGGCGAAGTTGCGCAGCCGCCTTTGGCCTGGCGCAGCAACTCCACGCGGCCGGCATCGAACTCGTGGTTGCCGACCGAGGTGGCGCGCATGCCGAGCAGGTTCAGCGCCTGGATGGTCGGCTCGTCGGCGAACATGGCCGACATGGCCGGGCTGGCGCCGATCATGTCGCCGGCACCGACGACCACCAGCTCCGGATCGTCCTTGCGCCAGGCTTGCAGCGTCGCCGCCAGCGCGTCGATGCCTCCCGCCTTGCCGCCTTCAAAGCGCGACGATTCCAGGTGACCGTGCAGGTCGTTCAAGCCGACCAGCGTCAGCTCAACCTGGTTGTCGGGACGTTGTGTGGCGCAGCCGGCCAGCAACATCGCTAGGGCAAAAGGACGCAGGAATGGCTTCATATAGATAAAGGGTTAAAGGCAGATTGTACAGGCGGCGCATGGCGCAGCGCGCGCCGGGAAACGATATGTTACGCAGTAAAAAAAACGGGCCCGAAGGCCCGTTTCATATCAGGTCAACTGTACTTAGAAGTCGACCGACAGGGTGCCCGACACCATGCGCGGAGCGCCCAGGTAGTAGCGGGTGGCGCCGGAAGCGGCCAGGCCCTGGTATGGCAGCGAGTTGACCACGGTGGTGGACGACGGGTTGCGATACTGCTTGTTGTTCAGGTTGCTGACGTTCCAGGTGAACTTAGGACGCTTCATCCAGCCCCAGTTCGCGAAGGTGTAGCCACCGTCCAGGCTGTAGGTGGTGTAGCCGGGAGCCACTTCGTCGTTCATGAAGGAAGCGTACTGGCGGCTGGTTGCACGCGCTTTGGCACGAACGTAGAACGAACCAATCTGGTATTCCACCGACACGCCGGCCTTGCGGCGTGGCGAGTTAGGCGCTTCCTTGCCTGCGGTCGGCAGGGTGATGGTGGCGCTGCCAGGGATGTTGTCCTTCAGTTCGGTCTTCAGCAGGCCCAGGGAACCGTAGAACGACCAGCCGTTGACCGGGGTGTTACCGATTTCAACTTCCAGGCCGCTGTGCTTCTCGGAGCCGACGTTGATGTAGGTGTTCTTCTTGGTATCAGGGTCAAAGCTGGTTGCCTGCTTGTTCTTGAAGTCGGTGTAGAACGCAGTCACGGTCGCGATGAACTTCTTGTCCTGGTGGCGGTAGCCGATGTCGCCGCTCCACGAGGTTTCCGGTTCAACGTTGCGGAACATGGCAGCAACCAGGTTCTGGTCCACGGTCACGCTGGTGCCGATGTTGCCGAACACGAAGTTCGGTGGAGTCTTCATATTCTTGGCGACGGAGGCGAAGACCTGGTCGTCAGGAGTGAAGCGCCAGCGAGCGCCGAATTGCGGCAGCACTTCGCTGTACTTGCGGGTGTAGCTGTATGGCTTGACGTTGTTGTTCTCGTCGCCCCAGTTGCTGAACTCGCGCTTGACGTGCGGTGCACGAACGCCAACGTTGATCTGCACGGCATCGTCAGCCAGGCTGACGGTATCCTGCAAGAATGCCTGGTAAGCGGTCGAGATCGAGATCCAGTCGCGGCTCTGTGCCGGATGGCCATCAGGACGCAGGATCTGGCCGTCTTCCAGCCACACGTCGGCGCGCTCGCCTTCGTTGGTCAGCAACAGCATTGGGCCGGTCTGCTCGTGACGTGCACGCTCATACCATACGCCGGCCTTGATTTCGTGATTGGCGATGTTGTAGATGGTTGCGAAGTTGAAGCCAGGACGGAAGGTCTTGGTCACGCTGGCGTTCGCCACCAGGACGGTATCCAGGGTGTCGCCGTCGCCGTTCAGGTCGACGGTGCCGGTGCGGCTGCCGGTAACTGGGTTATAGAACTGCTTTTCCGACTGGGCGCGCTGCTGCACACCACCGTTACCGAAGCCGTACCACAGGTATGGGGTGAAGGCGACGTCCAGGTTGTCGGTCAGGCGGAACTTGCTGACAGCCGAAGCGATCACGTTCTTGAACGGGTTGATACCCAGGCCGTAGTAGGCGGGCGACTGGGTGGTTTCGTTCTGCGCAGTGCCTTTCACTGGAGTCAGGTGACCCTTGAAGGTATCGGCGTAATCGTAGTAGTAACCGTTGGCCTTGATTTCAGCCAGGGTCAGGTTGTTGATGTTGTTGTTGACTGCCTTGTTGAACAGAACGGTACCGTGAATGTAGTTGAAACGGTCCCAGTCGTAGTTCACGCCGAGGTCGATGTGGTTACGTTCTGCACCGCCCTTGCCCTTCCACTTGTCGGCTTCTGCGTGCGAAGCGGAGATGAAGGCCTTGAACTTGCCGATTTCGCCGGTGTCGTAGCGCACGAAGGTCTTGCTCAGGTTCAGTTGGCCGAGGGTTTGCATCACGCGCACGCGCTGCATCTTTTCAGGCTGGCAGGTGGTGATGCCGAAGTTGCCGCCGGTGGCGCCTACTTGTGGGGAGTCGACGTCGGTCGAACCCTGGGTCACAAACTGGGAGCAGGTGTTTTCCTGGTCCACATATTCTTGTGGGTAGATCGCGAAGTTACCGGAGTCATTGACTGGCACGCCGTTGATGGTGGCGCCGATCTGGTCGGAGTTGAAGCCGCGCAGGGTCATGCCGCCGCCGAACAGGCCGGTTGCGTCGTGGTTGTAGCTGTTTACGGCTGGCAGCATTTCCAATGCTTCGTATGCGTTACCGGTTGGGCGCTGCTTTTCCAGCTCTTCCAAGGTAATGGTCGAACGCGCTTTCGGTGCGTCTTCGGTCACCATCAGGCCCATACCCAGCTTCTTGCCAGTGATAACCACGGTGCTGTCGCCCTTGGTGGTGGTAACTTGTGGCGCAACGTCGGACGCCGATTGGGCATAAGCCGAACCGGCGGCGATGCAAGCCATCTGCGCCGCGAAGGCGATCAGGCTCATGCGCAATTGTTTCGATTGCATTGGATTTCCCCTAGAGTGTTGTAAGACTAAAAAACTGGTGTACTTTAGTTGCCGAGCATGACGCTAGCATGACAAGGAGCCACTATTGCATGGGTGCCTCGGAGGCGACAAATATGTTTTCCCTAAGCGATTTATTCGTTGCCGAAATAAATAGACAAGATGGGAAGCTTTGCGCTCTTATTTAATAGGCGGCATTATAAGTGAGCTACATCCGAATGAAATTTTCTAATTTTCGGAATGAAGCAATTGCCTGCTGCTAGATGGGCAAACTGTAGCAAATGCGCCACATTGCTTGGGAGGAAGGCAACAATCCGCCGAGGCGGATTGTCGTTTTTTTGATCACTACTAGCGGGATTTAGCGCCGAATTCCGCGATATCTGCTTCGAACTTGGCAAATCGGGTATCGAGCTGCTTGAGCAGGCGCTGCTTGTCGGCGTCGGACAGGAAGCCATAGCGAATGCTGTCATATGACAGCTTTTTCACCTCGGCATAGCTGGTTTTGTAGCGGCTGGCGAACAGCAGGTATTCATTGGACAAGGTGTTGCGGCTGACACCCGTATCATCGCTCGACAGGACGAACGGCACGCCGTACTTGCGGTAAATGTTGACCGGATGCGCCTCCCCTTTCACGCCGAGGATGAACTCATTCGACGTCAAATTCACTTCCACAGCAATATTCTTCTCGCGCATCTTCTTCAGGATGCCCAGCGGCTGGCGTTCGTGGGCAATGTCCATGCCGTGGCCAATGCGCTTGGCGCCGGCGATATCGACCGCTTCAGCAATATGGAATTTCAAGCCTTCCGGCGGCACCTGGCCCAGGGCCAGCTCGCCGGCGTGCAGCGACAGCTTGACCTTCGGGTATTTGGCGCTCAGGAATTTGTACATGCGCATGTGCAGGCTGTAGTCGCGCATCGATACCGGGTAATGCTCGGCGCCGACAATATTGACCGACACCACTTTCGGATTTTGGCTGGCAATCTTGAAGCCGGCCGCCATCTGCGAAAACACGATCGACGGCGACAGGAAGCGCAGCACGAAAGGCTGGTAGCGCATGGTGAAATTGTCGTCGTCGATGCCGGCGCTGCTGCTGTCGACGTAAGCGCTGTAGTCGGCGATACCCTTGTTGAAGGCCGGGCTGGCTTCCAGCTTGGCGAGGTAGGCAGCGAAGGCCGCCTCATCGGTCAGCTTGCCGTCGAATTCGGCATCGAAGGTGATCGGGGCGATCTCGAACACGGTCTCGATATAGCTGACATTTTCCGCAATCGCGCGCTCTTTCAGGCGCTTCTGGCCGTCATTTCCATTGGTCGAGGCGACGTCGTTAAAGCGCGGGAAGGTAGTGAAAAAAGCCAGGTCCGGCGCCAGCTGGTCTTCGCTGTGGTTGTAGAAGTCCATGGTGGACCACTTGTGCAGCAGGGCGCGGTAGGCAACGGGATCCTGCTCGAGCTGGGCGACGGTCGCGCAGTTCTTGCGGTCGGCTGCCTTGTCGGCCTGCACGTTCCAGGTAGTCTTGTCGACGCAGTAGCCCAGCTTGTCGACCCATTCCAGGTACTGCTCGGCATAGATGGAGCCGGAGTAATGGTGGTGCAGGTCGGCGCCCTTCGGCATATTGTTGAAGAACATGGCCAGTTCCGCAGTCTTGGGCGCCGGGCCGGAGACCAGCGAGGCGAAATGGCGCGCGGTGATATCGGCATTCGATGCCGCGCCGGCCATTGGCGCGGCGAAGGCGGCGGATATCGCGGCGGCGATCAGGAGACTGCTGAATGGCTTGTGCATATTCTTTCCCTAGGCGTAGTGGAGGCAGTCAACCCTGCGCCCGCGCATGCACCAGGCGGCCGCCTGAATAGGTCGCCGCGATGGCGCGGTCATCCCCCAGCAGGGCCAGTGCGAACAGCTGCTCTTCCAGGCTGTCGGTGTTGGCGCTGCGGCGTGCCAGCAGCGGCGTGGCCTGCGGGTCGATCACGATAAAGTCCGCTTCGCGGCCGGCGGCAAAGCTGCCGATCGTGTCGTCCAGGTGCAGGCTGCGCGCCGCGCCCAGCGTCGCCAGGTAGAACATGCGCATGGCAGGCAGGTAGCTGCCCTTCAAGCGCGCTACTTTATAGGCTTCATTCATCGTTTGCAACATGCTAAACGAGGTGCCGGCGCCAACGTCGGTCGCCAGCGACAGCAGCATGCCGGCCTTGTCGGCTTGCTCGAAATCGAACAGGCCCGAGCCAAGGAACAGGTTGGAGGTTGGGCAGACGGCAGCGGCGGCCCTGGCTTCGGCCATGCGCGCGCGGTCGGTTTCATCCAGCCAGATGCAGTGGCCGTAGACAGCGCGCGGACGCATCATGCCGTAGCGGTCGTACACGTCCAGGTAGCTGCGCGCCTGCGGGAACAGGGTCTTGACCCAGGCGCATTCTTCCTTGTTCTCCGAGACGTGGGTTTGCAGGAAGGTGTCCGGGTAATTTTGCGCCAGCTCGCCGGCCAGCTGCAACTGGGCTTCGGTCGAAGTCGGGGCAAAGCGCGGCGTAATGGCGTACAGCGAACGGCCTTTCTTGTGCCAGCGCTGGATCAGGGCTTCGGTTTCCTCGGCGCCGCTTTCGGCGGTATCGCACAGGAAGTCCGGGCAGTGGCGGTCCATCATCACTTTGCCGGCTATCATGCGCAGCTCGCGCTTTTCACTGGCGGTAAAGAAGGCGTCCACCGATTGCGGGTGCACGGTGCCGTAGACCATGGCGGTGGTGGTGCCGTTGCGCAGCAGCTCGTCCAGGAAGAACTCGGCCACCTGGGCGCCATGCGCCGGATCCTCGAACTGGCGCTCGGTCGGAAAGGTATATTGCTCCAGCCACGGCAGCAGGCCGGGCGCCGGCGAGGCGATCATGTCGGTCTGCGGATAGTGCACATGGCTGTCGATGAAGCCGGGCATGACGATCTTGCCGCGGTAGTCCTTCACTTCGGTGCCGGGCGGCAGGGTTGGCGCCAGCGTGGCGTAATCGCCCGCTGCCTGCACCTTGCCTTCGGCCACGATCAGCAGGCCGTCTTCGTGCCAGGCGTGGGCGCGTTCGATGAAGGCCGGATCGGCGTGAAAATGCAGCAAGCCTGCTCGGTAGGCTTGCACGCTGGTGGTTTTGCTCATTGCTAGTCTTTCGCCTGGGATTCCCAGACCATCAGTAATTGGGCGGCAACCGAGGCGGCGATCACCGCCGGAGCCTTGTTGATGATACCCGGTAGGCCAATCGGGCATACCATGTTTTCGGTGCTCAGCCCTTTTGCCGCGAGGCGGGAGGTGAACTGGGCACGCTTGGTTTTGGAACCGATCAGGCCGAACCAGCCGACATTGGGCCGGCGCAGGATGGCTTCAGTCAGTTGCTGGTCAAGGGTGTGGCTGTGGGTCAGCACCAGGTAGCTGGCGTTGTCGGGCGCCTCGTCCACGCAGGCTTCCGGCGTGTCGGTGGCCTCGATGGTGACATTGTCCGGCACCTCTGGCGGGAACATGGCGTCGCGCTCATCGACCCAGGTGACGGTGCAGGGCAGCTCGGCCAGTGCGCGCACGATGGCGGCGCCAACGTGGCCCGCGCCAAACAGCACGAGATGCGCACGCGGCGCCTTGACGGGGTCGACCAGCCAGCGGCGGCCAGCGGCATCGGTATGGATATGCGTTTCCTTGTGCTCTTCATCCACGAGCCGGCACTCCGCTGCGCCATCGATGGCCGTGATGCGGCAGCTGTCTTCCTTGCGCCGCTGGCGGAACTGCTCCATGACGTCGGCCAGGCCACCTTCGACCGGCTCGAACAGCAGCCAGACTACGCCACCGCAGCATTGGCCCAGGCTCGGGCCAAGCGGGAAACGCTCAAGATGCGGGGATACTGCGCGCCCAGCGTTGCGTGCTGCGATCATTTCGCGGGCGATGGCGAACGCCTTGTGCTCTAGGTGGCCGCCGCCGATGGTATCGAACTGGCCGGTGGCGGTAACCAGCATATGCGTCCCCGCCTCGCGTGGCACCGAACCTTCGGCGCGCGCGACCGTGACGAGTACCGCCGGCTCCCCGGCTGGCGTCAACCAGTCAGCCATGTCAGTCCGCCGCAGCTTCGACCGCCGCGATGGCGCGCAGGATTTCCTCGCTGGTCGCGGGCGCGTTCAGGGGCGGATTGACGCGATGCCCGCCGACTGCGGAAATCGCATCGCGGATGGCAAAGAACACCGAGAACGGCAGCAGCAAAGGCGGTTCGCCCACCGCCTTGGAGCGATGGATCGAATCCTCGACATTGCGGTTCTGGAACAGCTTGACGCGGAAATCTTCCGGGCAGTCGGATATGCCGGGAATCTTGTAGGTGGACGGCGCGTGCGTCATCAGCTTGCCAGCGCCGTTCCACCACAACTGCTCGGTGGTCAGCCAGCCCATGCCCTGGATGAAGGCGCCTTCGACCTGGCCGATGTCGATGGCCGGGTTCAGCGACTGGCCGGCATCGTACAGTGCGTCGGCGCGCAACAGCCTCCATTCGCCCGTCAGCGTATCGACCACCACTTCCGACACCGCGGCGCCGTAGGCGTAGTAGGAGAACGGATGGCCGTTCATGGTTTTCGGGTCCCAATGCAGGTTCGGCGTCGCATAGTAGCCGTCGGACCAGAGCTGCACTCGGGCCAGGTAAGCCTTCTGCACCAGCGCTTCAAACGGCACGCTCTGGCCGTTCACGTGGATCTCGTTGGCGAAGAAGCGTACGTCGGCAGCTTCGCCGCCCAGCGTTTTCGCGGCGAACACCGCCAGCCGCTCGCGGATCTGGCGCGCCGCATCCTGCGCCGCCTTGCCGTTCAGGTCCGCACCGGTGGATGCCGCCGTGGCCGAGGTATTCGCCACTTTGCTGGTATCGGTTGCCGTGATGCGCACGCGCTCCAGGTCCAGGCCCAGTTCATGTGCGACCACTTGCAGCACCTTGGTATTGATGCCCTGCCCCATCTCCGTGCCGCCATGGTTGACCAGCACCGAACCGTCGACATAGACGTGCACCAGCGCGCCCGCCTGGTTCAGGTGGGTGACGTTGAAGGCGATGCCGAACTTCACCGGGGTCAGCGCCAGGCCGCGTTTCAGCACCGGGCTGGCCGCGTTGTAGGCGGCGACAGCGGCACGGCGCGCGCGGTATTCGCTGCTTTGCTCCAGCTCGGCGACCAGCTCGTGGATCACGTTGTCGACGATCACCTGGCCATACGGTGTTTCATTGCGCTCGGTCTTGCCGTAGAAGTTCAGGCGGCGGATATCCAGCGGATCCTGCCCCAGGTTGCGCGCAATCTCATCGATCACGTATTCAATCGCGATGGCGCCCTGCGGGCCGCCGAAGCCGCGGAAGGCCGTGTTCGACTGGGTGTTGGTCTTGCCGCATGCCGCGTGGATTTCCACGTCCGACAGGTAATAGGTATTGTCGAAGTGGCAGACCGCACGGGTTGCAACGGGGCCCGACAAGTCGGCCGAGTAACCGGCACGCGACGTCATGTCGACTTTGGCCGCCACGATGCGGCCCGTGTCGTCGTAGCCGACTTCGTACTCGTAATAGAAGCAGTGCCGTTTGCCGGTCACCATCATGTCGTCGTCGCGGTCCGCGCGCAGCTTGACCGGTTTGCCGGTACGCGCTGCTGCGATCGCCGCGGCAGCAGCCCACAGCGCCGACTGCGACTCCTTGCCGCCAAAGCCGCCGCCCATGCGGCGGCATTCTACCGTCACATGATGCGAGTGCAGGCCCAGCGCATGCGCCACCACATGCTGCATTTCGCTCGGGTGCTGGGTCGAACATTGCACCAGCATGGCCTTGCCCTCTTTCGGAATGGCATAGGCGATCTGCCCTTCGAGGTAGAACTGTTCCTGGCCGCCGACATAAAGCTGGCCCTTGACCGTGTGCGGCGCCTTCTCAAATGCTGCCTGCGCATCGCCGCGCAGCAGCTTCATTGGCGGCAGCACGTAGGAAGCTGCAGCCTTCGCTTGCTGCGGCGTCAGGATCGCCGGCAGCTCTTCATAGCCGACCACGCCCCGCTTGGCGGCGCGGCGTGCATTGGTATGCGAGTCGGCAACGACGATGAAGATCGGCTGGCCGACGTACTGCACCAGGCCATCGGCCAGGATCGGGTCGTCGTGGATGATCGGGCCGCAGTCGTTGGTGCCCGGGATGTCGGAGACTGTGTACACCGCGACCACGCCGGGAGCGGCGCGCACCGCATCCAGGTCCAGCGAAGTGATGCGGGCGTGGGCCTTGGACGACAGGCCGAGCGCCGCATGCAGGGTGCCGCGCAGCTCGGGGATGTCGTCGGTGTAGGTCGCCTGGCCCAGCACATGCAGTTCGGCCGATTCGTGCTTGCGCGGAATGCCGACGCCGGTCCAGGTGGCGGCCTTCAGTTCAGGAGTGACGGGATGGTTCATGCTACCTCCTTTACACGCTGACGGCGAAGGCGTTGACGGCATCAGCCGCCAGCGGCGCGTCGCTGCGCGTCTCAAGCCAGAAGCGGCGCAGCAGGTTCTGCGCCGTTTTCATACGGTACTCGCTGCTGGCGCGCATATCGCTCAAAGGCGCGTAGTCGCGGGCCAGGGCTGCCATCGCGTCTGCCAGCGCAGTCTCGCTCCAGGTGCGGCCATTCAGCACGGCTTCCGCCTGTGCGGCGCGTTTCGGCGTCGCAGCCATGCCGCCGAACGCGATGCGCGCTTCGGCAACCGCATCGCCGTCCATGCGCAAGGCGAAAGCCGCGCAAACAGCGGAAATATCCTGGTCGAAGCGCTTGGCCAGCTTGTACGTGCGGAAGCGCACGTCCTCGCGCGGCAGCGGCACGCGCACGGCCTGCACGAACTCGCCAGGCTGCAAATCCTTCTTCATGTAATCGAGATAAAAGTCTTCCAGCGCCAGCACGCGTTCGCCGGCCGAGCCGCACAGCACGACCTGCGCGCCGAGTGCGATCAGCCATGGCATGGAGTCGCCGATCGGAGAACCGTTGGCGACATTGCCGCCCAGCGTGCCGGCATTGCGAATCGGCAGCGAAGCGAAGCGCTGGCGCAGCTCGCCCAGTTGGTCCGGATAGTGCCGGCACAGCGCATTGTAGGCGTCCTCCAGCGAAACGCCGGCGCCGATTTCAACGAAGCCATCCTCTACCCGCAGCACTTTCAGCGCGTCGACGTGGCCGAGGTAAATAATGTCGCCCAGGTCGCGCATCTGCTTGGTAACCCACAGGCCGACGTCGGTGGACCCGGCCAGCAGCACCGCGCCCGGATTGGCCGCGCGCAGCTGGATCAGTTCATCCAGGGTGCGCGGCGCCAGGAAGGTCTGGCCATGCGCGCTGTAGACGGCCAGCGAGTCGCGCTTCAGCGACTCGAGCTGTTCGGCCACGCGGGCGGCGTCGAATTCGACTTTGGGTAGCTCAAGCATGCGCTGGGCGGCATCGATGATCGGACGGTAGCCGGTGCAGCGGCACAGGTTGCCCGACAGGCAGTCGTCGATTTCCTTGCGCGAGGCGCATTGGCCTTCTTTTTTCAGGTACAGGCCCCACAGCGACATCGCGAAGCCCGGCGTACAGAAACCGCATTGCGAACCGTGGCACTCGACCAGCGCCTGCTGCACCGGGTGCAGCGCGCCGTCGGCCTGCTGCAGGTCTTCCACGGTGAACAGGGCCTTGCCGTCCAGCGTCGGGGTGAGCTGGATGCAGGAATTGACCGCCTTCAGTTCCAGCTTGCCGTCGACCACGCTGCCCAGCACCACGGTGCAAGCGCCGCAGTCGCCTTCGGCGCAGCCTTCCTTGGTGCCGGTGCAGTGCAGGTCTTCGCGCAGGTGCTGCAGCACAGTCTGCGTCGGGGCGGCATCCCGTACTTCATGCACGGCGCCACGGTAGTAAAAGCGGATCGGTTCTGACATCTTGTCCTCGCAGGTCTCCTAGCTTGCAAGATAACATTACCGCACCCCAGCCATATAAGAAAACTCTGATTTTGAATATCAGGCGTTTCGCATATAGGGGTGATGCTTGTGCCAGTGCTCGGCAATGTCGATGCGGCGCGTGATCCACACCTTGTCATGGCTTTGCACATAGTCGAGGAAACGCGCCAATGCCGCAGCGCGCGCCGGACGGCCCACCAGGCGGCAATGCAGGCCGATCGACAGCATTTTCGGCTGGTTCAGGCCGTTCGGGTCCCCTTCCTTATAGAGTACGTCGAATGCGTCCTTGAGGTAATCGAAGAATTGGGTGCCGCTGTTAAACCCTTGCATCGCGGCAAAGCGCATATCGTTGGTGTCCAGCGTGTAGGGGACGATCAGTTGCGGGGTGACGGCCGGCTTGCCGTCGGCGCCGGTGTGCGCCACTTCCTGCCAGAACGGCAAGTCGTCACCGTAATAATCGGCGTCGTAGCGGAAACCGCCATGCTCCACCACCAGCCGGCGCGTATTGGGCGAATCGCGGCCGGTGTACCAGCCCAGCGGCGCGCTGCCGGTCAGGTCCTTGATGATCTGCACCGCTTCCTTCATGTGGGCGCGCTCGGTTTCCTCGTCCATGTTCTGGTAGGTGATCCAGCGCAGGCCGTGGCAGGCAATTTCGTGCCCCAGCTCCTGGAAAGCGGCCACCGCTTCCGGATGGCGCTGCAGCGCCATCGAGACGCCGAAAATGGTCAGCGGCAGCTTGCGCTCTTCGAACATGCGCAGCAAGCGCCACAGGCCGGCGCGTGAACCGTACTCATAGATCGATTCCATGCTCATGTGGCGGTTCGGGAAGGCGGCCGCACCGATGATCTCGGACAGGAAGGTTTCCGAGGCCGGGTCGCCGTGCAGCACGCAGTTTTCGCCGCCCTCCTCATAGTTCAGCACGAATTGCAGGGCCACGCGGGCCTGGCCCGGCCATTGCGGATGGGGTGGATTGCGGCCATAGCCGGCCAGGTCGCGAGGATAGTTGTTCATGGTGGTCCGTGATCAAAGGTATATGCTCAATAATATATTGGCGTTATGGCACCGGTATATGATCTGCCGGATAAGCAAAATAAGGAATGCAAAATGGGAAAACTGAGCACCCACGTCCTCGATACCGCCAACGGCCGTCCCGCCGCTGGCGTGCATGTGGCGCTGTATGCGCTGGCCGGCAGCGGCCGCACGCTATTGAAGGAGGATGTGACCAATGCCGATGGCCGCTGCGGCGCGCCGCTGCTGGAGGGCGACGCCATGCAGCCCGGCCGCTACGAACTGGTGTTCGGCGCGGGAGATTATTTCGCAGCGCTCGGCGTGGATTTGCCGGCGCCGCGCTTCATCGACCAGGTGACGATCGCCTTCGGCATCGCCCACGCAGACCAGAACTACCACGTGCCGCTGGTGGTGTCGCCGTGGGCGTATTCGACCTACCGCGGCAGCTAGCCTAGTCGCGCAGCATGACGGCGCGTTCGCCGCGCCGGGCTTTCTGCTGCAACTGCATCAGGCCATACAGCAGCGCTTCCGGCGTCGGCGGGCAGCCGGGCACGTAGACATCGACCGGCACGATGCGATCGCAGCCGCGCACCACCGAATACGAGTAGTGGTAATAGCCGCCGCCATTGGCGCAGGATCCCATCGACACCACATAGCGCGGCTCGGCCATCTGGTCGTACACCTTGCGCATGGCGCGCGCCATCTTGTTGGTCAGGGTGCCGGCCACGATCATCAGGTCGGCCTGGCGCGGCGAAGGACGCGGGCACATGCCGAAACGGTCCATGTCGTAGCGCGCCGACGCCGCTTCCATCATCTCCACCGCACAGCAGGCCAGGCCGAAGCTCAGGTACCACAGGCTGTTGGTGCGGACCGTTTCCATTAATGCGTCCAGCGAAGTGAGCACGTAGCCGTCGCGCTCGAGCGTAGCTTCCAGTTCCATATCGTTCCCCTTTGATCAGCGCCGCTACGATAGCGGGGAACGCCGGGAAAATATTGTACGGATGCGACACGCAAAACGCTTCGCGCAGTGCGGCCGGGCGTCACAATACCCCAAGCAAGGTCTTCGCTTCCAGGTATGACTCCAGGCCAAGCACGCCGTATTCACGCCCAACGCCCGACTGCTTGTATCCGCCGAACGGCGCCAACGGATCGTGCTGCAGCGAATTGATCATCACTCGGCCGGCCTGCAGCCTGGTGGCCACCGCCTTTGCCCGCGCGGGATCGGACGACATGATGTAAGCGTACAGGCCGAAATCTGTATCGTTGGCCATGTCGATCGCTTCTTCGTCGCTGCCGTAGGTCAGGATGGAAAGAACGGGGCCGAAGATCTCTTCGCGCGCAATGCGCATGTCCTTGTGCACGTTCACAAACACCGTCGGCTTGACGAAATAGCCCTGGTCGAGCCCTGCCGGATGGCCCTCGCCGCCAGCGACGAGCGTAGCGCCTTCGGCAAGACCGAGCCTGATGTAATACTGAATGCGTTCGTACTGACTGCGGTTGGCCAAAGGACCAATGATGGTCGTGGGCTCGGCCGGGTCGCCCACCTTCATCAATCCGATAGTCTCCTTTACAAGCGCGATGACTTCTTCCAGGCGATGCGCAGGCACCAGCAAGCGGCTTCCCGCGATGCATGCCTGCCCGTTGTTCATGAACGCTGCATTGAGCGCGAGCGGAACCGCCTGCGCCAGGTCTGCATCGTCAAGGATGATGGACGGCGACTTGCCGCCCAGGGCAAGGTGGACACGCTTGATGGTATCGGCTGCCGCACGCTGGATAATTTTGCCCACTGCCGTGGAACCGGTAAACGAGATCTTGGCAATATCCGGGTGCGTGCTAAGTTCGGTGCCAACGATGTCGCCGCGTCCAGTGACGATATTGACGACGCCTGCTGGTAGCGTTGCCGCATGAATCGCTTCGGCCACGATGCTGTTTTGTATCGGGCTCAGTTCGCTTGGCTTGATCACCGACGTGCAACCTGCAGCGATAGCCATCGCCAGCTTGCTGCAAATCGATCCTGCCGTACTGTTCCATGGGGTGATCAGGCCGGCGACGCCCACAGGCTCCATCAATACGATCGACGATCCCGCCACGCGGGTGAAGTCATAGGTTTCCAGCGTAGCCGCAGCGTCAAGAAAAGTCTGCGCCGCGAAATGGGAGATCCAGGTGGCCCTTGAAACAGGTGCTCCGTATTCGCGAATCGTTGCATCACGCATGGCATCGCTGCGCGCGAGAACCGCTGCGTGCAGCCGCTTCAGCATGGCGACGCGTTCCAGCACAGTGGTTCGCGAAAATGCCGGCAGCGCCCTCTTCGCCGCAAGGATGGCGCGACGAGTATCTTCCGCGTCGGCGAGGGTCGCACGTGCAAGTGGCGTTCCGGTAGTCGGGTTGATGATGTCGATAGTGTCTGTGCCATGTGGCGTGACAAAGGCGCCGTCGATGTAGATCTGATTGATGGTTTGCATGATCGCTCCTGAATTTCCCCGGATTCCCCCGAGGCATGCATGCAGTGTAGGGCCGCTCAATAGTCCTGATAAGATGGACAAAGATTGATGTTTTATTTCGAAAATCGTGACAATGCAAAAATCTAGCCTGATCGGCCTGGAGGCCGTGCTTGCTGTGGCCCGATGCCAGAGCTTTCGACGCGCAGCAAATGAACTCGGCCTCTCGACCACGGCCGTGAGCAACGCTGTAGCCGGACTTGAGACACGCCTGGGCGCCCGCCTGTTCCACCGGACCACGCGCAGCGTCGCGCTTACCGAAGCTGGCGAGCATTTCGTGGCGAGGATTGCACCGGCCTTGTCCGAGATTCGCGGCGCCATGGAGGAAACGACCAGCAAGCGTCACCTGCCAATCGGCACGCTCCGCATCAACGCCTCGCTGGGCGCGGTCCGCATGGTATTTGCGCCTTTCATCCTGGAGTATCTGCGCCGCTACCCCGACATGAAAGTGGAGATCGTGACTGAAGGTCGCATGATCGACATCGTGGCCGAGGGTTTCGATGCCGGCATACGCCAGAGCGAGATGGTGCCGCAAGATATGGTTCGCATTCCGATCGACGGTGATCTTCGCATGGCGGTTGTGGGTTCGCCTGGGCACTTTGCGCGATTCCCGGCTCCGGCTTCGCCGGCGGAACTTTCAAAGCATCCTTGCGTCCGTGCCAGGTTCCCTAGCGGTGCGCCATCGCGCTGGGAGTTCTCCCATCATGGCGAAGCGATCAATGTCGAAGTCAGTGGGCCGCTCACGCTCGACGATCCGGGTCTCATGCGGGAAGCCGCGTTGGCCGGCGTGGGCCTGGCCTATCTGGCTGACTGGTATGTGCGTGACGACCTGGCAGCTGGCCGGCTTGTGCGCGTGCTGCAGGACTGGACGCCCAGCTACCCTGGGCTTGCGCTCTACTATCCACCCGGCCGGCAACTGCCGGCGGGGCTCCGCGCTTTCGTGGATCTGATTCGTGAACTTAGCCCGCGATTGCTTTCCCGGGCTTGAGCCATGTCGTTGGCTGGCAGGGGCTATTCCACCCGCGTGACCACGGCGCGCGAGGCATCATCGTAGCGCAGCAGGCGCATGGCGCCGCTGGCGTCGGCAGCCGCAGCCAACAGGGCCTTGGGCGCCATGCCGGTGTACTGCACGAAGTCGCGCACCATATGGGCCTGGTCGTGGTAGCCGCAATCGACCGCGAGCCGGGTCAACCCGCCATGCCGCGGCGGTGCAATGATCATGTGCGACAAGGCGCGGATATAACGCAACATGCGTTTGCCGTCGCGCAGGCTCTGGCCGTAGCTGGCCATCACGCGCCGCTCCAGCTGGCGCACGCCGATGCCCAAGCGGCTGGCAATTTCTTCGGTTGGCAGGGACAGCAGCAGGGGCGGCAGCATCAGTGGCTGCGCGCCGCGGCGAAAGCCGGCCTCCCGGGCGGCAAGCCGCCGCACCAGCCAGTCCGCCACCAGCGTCGTCCAGCGTGCGCTGTCGCCGCCGGCGCGCAGGCGCTCCTCCAGTTCGGCGACACCGCGCCAGTCCGGAGCGGCGTCCGCAATCGGCACGACGGCATCGCGCAATTCGCCAGGGGGCACGTCGACCAGGCGCCCAAGGTGGCCAACCTCGATCACGGCGCTGATGAACGTCGTGCCGGGCTGCCAGACAGCCGGCGTGTGCGAAGTCATCGGCCCGGTGATAAACGGCGCGGTTTCCAGCCGCTCCTGTCCGCCAGCGTCGCGAAAACGCGAACCGCCGCGGATAAAGAAAGTAAGCATGGGACAGGGCGAGGCCGGCACCAGCACCGCGCCCGGGCTATTGCATTCGATGTGGAAATAGCGCACCACGCCCGCCAATTGCGGCGGAGGGGCTATGGCCAGGCGCATCGGCGCCAGAATCGCATCCACGTCTCGCATGGCCAGCATTATAGGGGGCTTCCATCAGACGCGCTGGCGGCCGCAACGGCGCGGCGCGCCAGGCCGCCATGTTAGAATCGCCCTCTTACTGACTCGTCATCACGACCTTGGATACCGTTCCCTTGTGGGCGCAATTTGCCGCCCTCGCCTTCCTGATCCTCGCCTCGGCCTTCTTTGCCATGGCCGAAACCGCCCTGATGGCGGCCAATCGCTTCC
>Ga0102595_100552_pt1 | contig 24151 bp, 19 predicted proteins | sample Araplaol_mTSA_r2_2_FD_76864 | JGI IMG/M metagenome (GOLD analysis project Ga0102595, IMG submission 76864) | Arabidopsis root microbial communities from North Carolina, USA - plate scrape MF_Col_mTSA_r2 (SPADES assembly) (version 2) | ecosystem: Host-associated > Plants > Roots > Endosphere...
AGTCCATCGCGCCGGTCCAGAAGGCCAGGGGCAGCAGCCAGCGCAGGGGGTATTCGCGCACCAGGAAGTCGAACACCGAGACGCCGGCGGCCTTCCAGTCGTAGCTGCGCCAGCCGTTGCGCCACGAAAGCACCAGGGCCTCGGCGATGGAGGCGACGAGCACCACCGTGACGGAAACCTTGAGGATCAGCAGGAGCGCGTTCATGGCGGCGTTTCTTCTTCTGGAAGTGGTGGCCCGGGAATATTAGGCGGCGCGGGCGGCGGCAGCCATAGCGTCAGTGCGGATGGCCAGCTTCCACAGGCGCGCGGCGCGGGCCGCGAACACACCGGTGAACGCGCCGTACAGCACGGGAACCACGAGTGCGAGGGTGGGCTGGTGGCGCAGCTCGGGGTGCATGGCCAGGGCGGCGCCGACCACGTACTTGGTCAGGAAGATGCCCATCATGAGCATCAGCGGCACCGGGCTGCCGGCCACGTCGAACTGGCGGGTGGCCGCGTCGTAGCGGGTGGCGGCGTGCAGCGGGCGCTGCAGCACCAGGGCGGCCATCACGGCGGCGGCGGCGGCCCAGCCCAGCAGGGCGCCGAAGGAGTCGCCGAAGACCGAGGCCACGCCGTACAGCGACAGGCCGCCCATGGCGACGGGCATCAGCGTGACGCGGGTCAGGCTCACCTGGTTGGCCAGCAGCTGCCGGGCGCCGAGCCACAGCAGCAGGAAGAAGACGGCGAACACCCACTTGGGCGTGTGAAGGATGATCTGCATCAGCATGGCGGCACTCCGTTGAAGGTGAAAGGTGAAGAAAAGCTGAAAAGGCGGCACAAGGGAATCGATGGGGTGGACTGTGCCGGCGGCCCCCCATGCCCGCCATCGCCGTGCGACGGAATGCGCGCAGGCGGCGCCAATTGCAGCCGGGCGGCGCGAATTGCGGGGTTTCGCGGCAATTCGGGGAGGCTTCGAGGAGGCTCCGACGGGGCGCCAGCCAGCTTTACCGCCGCTTTACGGCCCAGCAAAGAGCCGGACTACCATCCGCGCTGTACTACGCTGGTCCGCACCTCTGCACCTTTCGCACGCACCGTCCATGGAACAAGAAAAACCAACCGAGCCTCTGCCTTCCACCGTGTCTCCCACGCATCCGACGGTACGCAGACGCCGTTGGATGGGCAGCCTGCTGGCCCTGCTGCTGCTGGCGGTGCTGGGCGGCGGCGCCTGGTATCTGGTCCAGCGCTCGAAGATGCCGGTTGCCGGCCCTGGTGCGGGACCAGGCGCCGGGCGACAGGGCGGTCCCGGAGGCCCGGGCGGGCCGGGGGGGCGTGGTGGCGGTGGCGGCGCGGCCTCCAGCACGGTCGGCATCGCGACCGCCCGGCAGGCCGACATTCCCGTGCAGCTCGAGGCGCTGGGCACCGTCACGCCGCTGGCCAACGTGATCGTCCAGCCGCAGGTGTCGGGCGTGCTCACGGCGGTGCTCTTCCAGGAAGGGCAGATGGTCAAGAAGGGCGACGTGCTCGCCACCATCGATCCGCAGCCGTTCCAGAACGCGCTCGGCCAGGCCACCGGCGCACGCCAGCGCGACGAGGCGCAGCTCGCGGCGGCACGCGTCACGCTGCAGCGCTACCAGACCCTGCTGGGCCAGGACTCGATCGCCCGGCAGGACGTGGACACCCAGGCCGCGCTGGTCAAGCAGCTCGAAGGCACGGTGGCCATCGACCGCGCCAACGAGAACACCGCCAAGCTCAATCTCGCCTGGAGCCGCATCACCGCGCCGGTGAGCGGGCGCATCGGCCTGCGGCCGGTGGACGCGGGCAACTACATCTCCACCGGCACCACCAACGGCGTCGCCACCATCACTCAGATCGCGCCGATCGACGTCGAATTCGCCATCCCGCAGGACCGCGTGCCCGAGGTGCAGGAGCGCCTGGCCCAGGGCGCCAAGCTCGACGCCACCGCCTTCGACCGCACCCGCACGCGCCGGCTCGCGAACGGCACTTTCTCCACGCTGGACAACCTGGTCGACACCGCCACCGGCACCGTCAAGGCCAAGGCCCGCTTCACCAACGCCGACAACGCGCTGTTCCCGAACCAGTTCGTCAACCTGCGGCTGCTGCTGCGCACCGTGAGCAGCGCCGTGGTGGTGCCCGTTACCGCGCTGCGACACGGCCCCAACGGCGACTACGTGTACGTGCTGAACGAGGACAGCACCGTGTCGCAGCGGCCGGTGACGCGCGGTGAATCGAGCGTGGACAACGTCGCGATCATGTCGGGCCTGAAGGCCGGCGAGCAGGTCGTGACCGAAGGCGGCGACCGCCTGAAGGACGGCGCGCGGGTGCAGACCCAGGCCGACCGTCCGGCCGGCGCGGCGTCGGCGCCGGCAGGCGGTACGCATCGCGGCCGCCGCCAGGGTGGTGGCGCAGGTGCCGGCGGGCCCGGCGCGCCCAGGGGCGGTGAAGCCGCTCCGGCTGCTGCTACCCCCACAGCCCCTGCAGCCCCGGCCGCATCCCCGGCGCCCTCGGCCGAATCGGCCCCTGCTGCCCCTGCAACCCCCGCCAGGCTCCCTACCGCCGAGCAGCGCCAGCGCATGCTCGACTCCGCCAAGGACAACCCCGAGCAGCTCGAACGCCGCAAGCGTTTCCTCGAGGCGCTGGACCGCGGCGACCCGGCCGCGCTGGAACGCTGGCAGCGCATGTCCGAAGGCCGCGGCGGCGAAGGCGCGCAGGGCAGGCGCGGCAACCAATGACGAGCGGTCCTTGCAGTAGCAGCAGCACGGAGGCCCCACGTTGAGCCCCTCACGTCCGTTCATCCTCCGGCCGGTGGCGACTTCGCTGCTGATGGTCGCCATCGTGCTGGCCGGCCTGGTGGCGTTCCGCTTCCTGCCGCTGTCGGCGCTGCCGCAGGTCGACTACCCGACCATCCAGGTGCAGACGCTCTACCCCGGGGCCAGCCCCGAGGTGATGAGCAACACCGTCACCGCGCCGCTGGAGCGCCAGTTCGGCCAGATGTCGGGGCTCGACCGCATGAGCTCGACCAGCGCCGCGGGCGTGTCGATCATCACGCTGCAGTTCTCGCTGGGCCAGACGCTGGACGTGGCCGAGCAGGAGGTGCAGGCCGCCATCAACGCCGGCGGCTCGCTGCTGCCGGCCGACCTGCCGGCGCCGCCGGTGTACGCCAAGGTCAACCCGGCCGACGCGCCGGTGCTCACGCTCTCAATCACCTCCGACACGCTGCCGCTCACCGACGTGCAGAACCTGGTCAACACCCGGCTCGCTCAGAAGATCAGCCAGGTCTCGGGCGTGGGGCTGGTGTCGCTCAGCGGCGGGCAGCGCCCTGCGATGCGCATCCAGGCCAACACCCAGGCCCTGGCGGCCAACGGCATCGGGCTGGACACGCTGCGCACCGCGATCTCGGCGGCCAACTCCAACGGGGCCAAGGGCAGCTTCGACGGGCCCAAGCGCGCCTACACGATCAATTCGAACGACCAGCTGATGACGGTCGACGACTACAAGAACCTGATCGTCTCGTACAAGAACGGCGCGCCGATCCGCATGGTCGACGTGGCGCAGGTGGTCAGCAGCGCCGAGAACAACCAGCTCGCCGCCTGGGCCGGCAACAAGGCCGACGGCACCAGCAAGCTGTCGCCCGCGATCATCATGAACGTGCAGCGCCAGCCCGGCGCGAACGTGATCGCCACCGTCGACGCCATCAAGAAGCAGCTGCCCGAGCTGCAGGCCGGCCTGCCCGCCGGGCTGAAGATCGAGGTGCTCAGCGACCGCACCGCCGGCATCCGCGCCTCGGTGCAGCACGTCGAGATGGAATTGGTGCTGGCCGTGGTGCTCGTGGTGCTGGTGATCTTCGCCTTCCTGGGCAGCCTGCGCGCCACCGTCATCGCCAGCATCGCGGTGCCGATCTCGCTGATCGGCACCTTCGGGCTGATGTACCTGCTGGGCTACAGCCTGAACAACCTGAGCCTGATGGCGCTGACCATCGCCACCGGCTTCGTGGTGGACGACGCGATCGTGATGATCGAGAACATCGCGCGGTACATCGAGGAGGGCGAGAAGCCGCTGCAGGCCGCGTTCAAGGGCGCCACGCAGATCGGCTTCACCATCATCTCGCTGACGGTGTCGCTCATTGCGGTGCTGATCCCGTTGCTCTTCATGGGCGACGTGGTCGGCCGCCTGTTCCGCGAGTTCGCGGTGACGCTGGCCATCACCATCCTGATCTCGGCGGTCGTCTCCCTCACGCTGGTGCCGATGATGTCGGCGCGCTGGCTCAAGCACGAAGAAAAGAAGCAGGTCTCCGACAAGGGCTTCGGCGCACGCGCCCAGCGCTTCTTCAGCGGCGTGATGGTGCGCTACGACCGCTCGCTGCACTGGGTGATCGAGCACCAGGCACTCACGCTGCTGGTGGCGCTGCTGACCATGGTGCTGACGGTGCTGCTCTACCTCACCATTCCCAAGGGCCTGTTTCCCACGCAGGACACCGGCCAGCTGCAGGCCCGCGTGCAGGCCGCGCAGGACGTCTCGTTCGATCGCATGTCGCAGCTTCAGCTGCAGGCGGCGCAGGCCATCCTCGAAGACCCGGCGGTCGAGAACCTCAGCTCCTTCGTTGGCGTCGACGCAGCCAACAACACGATGCTGCACACCGGCAGCATGCTCATCAACCTCGCGAAGGACCGCGACAGCCAGCAGGTCGTGATGGACCGCCTGCGCGAGCGCGTGCGGCAGGTGGCGGGCGTCACGCTGTACCTGCAGCCCACGCAGGACCTCACCATCGACGCCGAGACCGGCCCGACCGAATACCGCATGTCGCTCGAAGGCGTGGACAGCGCCGCCATCACCGACTGGATGAAGAAGCTCGTTGCGAAGCTGCAGGAATCGGACAAGGTGCGCAACGTGAGCAGCGACGCCGGCGCCCAGGGTCTGGCGGCTTTCGTGAACGTGAACCGCGACACGGCTGCGCGGCTGTCGATCACCGCGAGCACCGTGGACGACGCGCTCTACAGCGCCTTCGGCCAGCGCATCGTCTCGACCATCTTCACCGAGACCAACCAGTACCGCGTGATCCTCGAGGCCCAGCCCGGCATGGTGAACACGCCGCAGACGCTGGGGCAGCTGAGCCTGATCGCCGGCTCCGGCACCGCGACGCCGCTGTCGGCCATTGCGCAGATCAGCGAACAGCAGGCGCCGCTGCAGATCACTCACGTGGCGCAGTATCCGGCGAGCACGCTGAACTTCGACACCGCGCCCGGTGTTTCGCTCGGGGCTTCGGTCGATGCGATTCGCGCGGCGGCGAAGGAAATCGGGCTGCCCAGCAGCGTGACGATGACCTTCCTTGGGGCTTCAGGGGCCTACGAGAAATCGTTGTCTAACCAGCTGTGGCTGATTCTTGCCGCCGTGGTGTGCGTGTACATCGTGCTGGGGGTGCTGTACGAGAGTTACGTGCATCCGCTGACCATCCTGTCCACGCTGCCTTCGGCCGGGGTCGGGGCGCTGCTGGCGCTGATGATCACCGGCAACGACCTGGGGGTGATCGGGATCATCGGGATCATTCTGCTGATCGGCATCGTGAAGAAGAACGCGATCATGATGATCGACTTTGCGATCGATGCGGAGCGGACACAGGGGAAGTCTCCTCGGGAAGCGATTCACCAGGCTGCCTTGTTGCGGTTCCGGCCTATCTTGATGACTACGTTGGCGGCTTTGTTTGCTGCTGTGCCGTTGATGTTGAGTTTTGGGGATGGGGCTGAGTTGCGGCGGCCTCTTGGGTTGGCGATTTTTGGGGGGTTGATCGTCAGTCAGCTGCTTACTCTGTTCACTACGCCTGTTATTTATCTGGCGTTTGATCGACTGGGTGGGGGGAGTGCTCGGAGGGTTGAGATTGAGGAGGAGGCGGTTTGACTTTGCTTGCCTCTGGTCGTTTTGCTTCCCGAGGCCGGGTCTCGCCCCGGCGGGCGACCTACTTTCTTTTGCTTCGCCAAAAGAAAGTAGGCAAAGAAAAGGCGACCCTGCTGTCTGTGTCCCTTCGCTGCGCTACGGGCAACCTGCGGTGCTCGGCGCAGGAGGGGGTCCGCAGAACTCGCTTCGCTCAAACAGCTGCGGCCCTGATCCCTCCTGCGCCTGCGCTCCTCGGCACAGCCAGAAGGGAGCGATCCGCGCCATCGCTTCGCTCGGCTTTTGAACAGCCTGGACTGGCCTTCGCTTCGCTCGGCCAAGTATCGAGTTCCAGTGGCCTCGCCGAACTCAATGCGCCATTCCAAGCCCAGCAGGCGCAAAGCGCCTGCTGGGCACCCGCGGCCGAGCGCAGCGATGGCCCGCGTGTCCCCAATCCCCTCTGGCTGCGCCGAGGAGCGCAGCGTTTCGCGGATCAGGGCTCGCCCTTGTTTGAGCGAAGCGAGTTTGGGCGAGACCCCGCGAAACGCGAGCACCGCAGGTTGCCCCGTAGCGCAGCGAAGGGGTCGCAGACAGTGGGGTCGCCTTTTCTTTGCTTACTTTCTTTTGGCGAAGCAAAAGAAAGTGAGTCGGCCGCCGGGCCGAGACCCGGCCCCGGGAAAGAAACCCTCAGCACGCTCCCACAAGGAGCAGCGAGATGAATCTATCCCTGCCCTTCGTCCGCCGCCCCATAGGCACAGTGCTTCTGACCATAGGCGTAGCCCTGGCCGGCATAGCAGCCTTCTTCGTCCTCCCAGTCTCCCCCCTCCCGCAGGTCGACTACCCCGTCATCTCGGTAAGAGCCTCGATCCCCGGAGCGAGCCCGGAGACGATGGCCACCAGCGTAGCCACCCCGCTGGAGCGCCACCTCGGAACAATCGCAGGCGTCAACGAAATGACGTCGACGAGTTCGGTCGGCTCGACCCGCGTCACGCTGCAGTTCGACCTCAGCCGCAACATCGACGGCGCGGCCCGCGAGGTGCAGGCCGCCATCAACGCGAGCCGCATCGACCTGCCCGCCACGCTGCGCAGCAACCCGACCTACCGCAAGGCCAACCCGGCGGCGTCGCCGGTGATCATCCTGGCGCTTACGTCCAAGACCAAGACACCAGGCCAGATCTATGACGCCGTGTCGAACATCGTCAGCCAGCGCCTGTCGCAGGTGGACGGCGTGGGCGACGTGGAGATCGGCGGGGGCTCGCTGCCCGCCGTACGCATCGAGCTGCTGCCGTTCGCTCTCAACCGCTACGGCATCAGCACCGAGGACGTGCGCGCCGCCATCCAGGCGTCGAACGCCAACCGGCCCAAGGGCATGGTGCAGGGCGACGGGCGCAAGCTGCAGATCTACACGCAGACGCCGGCGCTGCGCGCGAGCGACTACGCGTCGATGGTGATCGCCTGGCGCAACGGCGCGGCGGTGCGGCTGCAGGACGTGGCGGAGGTGGTCGACGGTGTGGAGGACACGCGCACGCTGGGTCTCTTCAACGGCGAGCCGGCGATCATCGTGCTGATCACCCGACAGCCCTCGGCCAACATCATCGAGACGGTGGACAGCGTGCGGGCGCTGTTGCCCGAGCTGCAGGCCCAACTGCCGCCCGACGTGACGCTGCAGGTGGCGTCGGACAGCACCAACTCCATCCGCGGCTCGCTGCGCGAGGTGGAGCTGACGCTGGTGATCTCCGTCATCCTGGTGGTGCTGGTGGTGAGCCTGTTCCTGCGCAGCGTGCGAGCGACGATCGTGCCGGCCGTGGCGACGGTGGCGGCGCTGCTGGGCACCTTCGGGGTGATGTACCTGCTGGGCTTCAGCCTCAACAACCTGAGCCTGATGGCGCTCACGGTGGCCACCGGCTTCGTGGTGGACGACGCCATCGTGGTGCTGGAGAACACGAGCCGGCACATCGAGTCGGGAATGACGCGCATGAAGGCGGCGTTGCTGGGCGCGAAGGAGGTGGGTTTCACCGTGCTGTCGATCAGCGTGTCGCTGGTGGCGGTGTTCATCCCGCTGCTGTTCATGGGCGGGCAGGTGGGGCGGCTGTTCCGCGAGTTCGCGGTGACGCTGTCGGCGGCGGTGCTGATCTCGCTGGTGATCTCGCTGACCACCACGCCGATGATGTGCGCATGGATGCTCAAGCCCGGCGGCGAGCACGACAAAAACAAGCCGCAGGGCAGGCTGGGCCGTATCGCCGCGCGCAGCTACGACTGGATGCTCAAGCGCTACGAGAGCAGCCTCGACTGGGCTCTGGACAGCAAGGCGCTGGTGATGCTGATCCTGGTGGCGGTGGTCGGGCTGAACGTGTACCTGTTCAGCGCGGCGCCCAAGGGCTTCTTCCCGCAGCAGGACAGCGGCCAGCTCAACGGCGGCCTGCGCGCCGACCAGAGCATCTCGTCGCAGGCGCTCGGCGAGAAGCTGCGGCAGGTGGTCGACATCATCCGGAAAGACGAGGCGGTCGACACCGTGGTGGGCTTCACCGGCGCAGGCCGGGCAGGGGGCGGCTTCATGTTCGTCAACCTGAAGCCGGCGAACCAGCGCAAGGACAGCGGCCTGGCGGTCATCGCGCGGCTGCGCCCGCAGCTCAACCAGGTGACGGGCCTGCGCGTGTTCCTGGGCACGGTGCAGGACGTGCGCTCGGGCGGCCGGGCAAGCAACTCGACCTACCAGTACACGCTCAAGAGCGACAACGTCGCAGACCTGCGCACCTGGGCCGTGAAGCTGGCCGACGAGCTCAAGCTGCAGCCGGTGCTGACCGACATCGACACCGACCAGGACCAGAACGGCGTGGAAACGGTGGCCAAGGTCGACCCCGACAGCGCTCGCCGGCTGGGCCTGACATCCACGGCCATCGACAACGCGCTCTACAACGCCTTCGGCCAGCGGCAGGTGGCGACCATCTACACCGAGCTGAACCAGTACCACGTGGTGATGGAATGGGCGCAGCGCTACACGCGCAGCCCGAACTCGCTGAGCGACGTTTACGTGCCGGCCACCAGGACGTCGGTGGTGGGCGGGCAGACCGTGACCACGCAGGTGGCGGCGAGCAGCACGTCGACGGGGTCTTCGTCTTCTTCCTCGTCGAGTTCGTCGTCTTCCTCCTCGTCCTCGTCCGCCGCAACCGCTGCCACCGTGCCGGTGTCGGCCAACGCGGCGCTGCGCAACGCATCGACGGGCAACGTGCTGAGCAACACGGCCACCGCGCTCGTGCCGCTGTCGGCGGTCGCGAAGTTCGAGGAGCAGTCGGTGGCCACCTCGGTGAGCCACGAAGACGGCGAGCTGGCCACGACCATCTCGTTCAACCTCGCCGAGGGCGCCAATCTGGGTGACGCGCGCGAGGCCATCGCCAAGGCCGAGGCCAACATCGCCATGCCCACCAACGTGCGCGGCGCGTTCGCGGGCACGGCGGCGAGCGCGCAGCAGTCGCAGGGCCAGCAGGCGATTCTGATCCTGGCGGCGCTGATCGTGATCTACATCGTGCTGGGCATCCTGTACGAGAGCCTGGTGCACCCGATCACGGTGCTGTCGACGCTGCCTTCGGCGGGCGTGGGCGCGGTGCTGGCGCTGCTGATGTTCCGCATGGAGTTTTCCATCATCGCGCTGATCGGCGTGTTCCTGCTGATCGGCATCGTGAAGAAGAACGCCATCCTGATCATCGACTTCGCGCTCGAGGCCGAGCGCCAGCGCGGGCTCACGCCGCTGGAGGCGGTGCGCGAGGCGTGCCTGCTGCGCTTCCGCCCGATCCTGATGACGACCATGGCGGCCGCGCTCGGCGCGCTGCCGCTGGCCATCGGCTTCGGCGAGGGGGCCGAGCTGCGCCGTCCGCTGGGCGTGGCCATCATCGGCGGGCTGATCGCGAGCCAGCTGCTGACCCTGCTGACGACGCCGGTGGTCTACCTGCTGCTTGACAAGCTGCGCCGCCGCGGCGCCAACGAACACGCGCTCAGCCGTGTGACGGCCGCCTGAGCGAGAAACGACAACGACATGAACGCACTGTTTTCCTCCACTTCCCGCTTTTCGTTTTCGGCGCTCGCACTGGCCGCCATGCTCGCGGGCTGCGCGGTCGGCCCGCGCTACGAACAGCCGGCCACCGCCGCGTCGGCCAACTGGAAGGAGCAGAAGGCCGCCGAAGGCTGGCTGCCCGCCGCGCCGGCCGACGCGCTCGACCGCGGGGAATGGTGGAGGCTCTTCGGCGACGCCACGCTCGACGACCTGGCCGGCCGCGTGCAGGTGTCGAACCAGAACATCGCCGCCGCGGTGGCCAACTACACGCAGGCCCAGGCGCTGGTGCGCGGCGAGCGCGCGGCGCTGTTCCCGTCGGTGTCGCTCGACGGCAGCGGCAAGCGCTCGGGCACGGTGGGTGGCAGCAGCACGTCAAGCCCGTCGAACAGCTTCTCGGCATCGTTGGGCGCGAGCTGGACGCCCGACGTCTGGGGCCGGCTGCGCGAGGCGGTGAGCAGCGCGCAGGCCAACGCGCAGGCCAGCGAGGCCGACCTGGCCGCGGCGCGGCTGTCGGCCATCGGCGACCTGGCGACCAATTACTTCTCGCTGCGCGAGGCCGATGCGGAGATCGTGCTGCTCGACGAGACCATCCAGGGCTACCAGCGCGCCTTCGACATCACCAGCAATCGCTATGCCGCCGGCATTGCCGCGCAGACCGACGTGCTGCAGGCGCAGACGCAGTTGGTGAATGCCAAGGCCGAGCGCGTGGGCCTGCAGCGCACGCGCGCCACCTACGAGCACGCCATCGCGGCGCTGATCGGCGTGGCGCCGGCCGACTTCAGCCTGCCCGCCGCGCAATGGACGCCCACGGTGCCCGGCGTGCCGCTGGGCGTGCCCTCGACGCTGCTGCAGCGCCGTCCCGACATCGCGGCGGCCGAACGCTCGGTGGCGGCGGCCAATGCGCAGATCGGCATTGCGCGCGCGGCGTACTTCCCGAACATCAGCCTCACGGCGTCGGTCGGCAGCAGCAATGTCAGCCGCGTGAAGGACCTGTTCAGCTCGTCCAACACGCTGTGGGGGCTGGGGCTGTCGGTTGCGCAGGTGGTGTTCGACGCAGGCGCGATCGCGGCCAATGTCGATTCGGCAAAGGCGGGCTACGAATCCAGCGTGGCGCGCTATCGCCAGACCGTGCTCACGGCCTTCCAGGCGGTGGAAGACCAGCTCACCGCGAGTGCGACGCTCGCGCAGCAGGAGGGCCTGCGCCGCGAGGCCTCGGCGGCGGCCGACAAAACCGAGCAGCAGCTGCTCAACCGCTACCGCGCGGGGCAGGTCAGCTACACCGACGTGGTCACGGCACAGGCCGCCGCGCTCAGCGCGCGACGCACGCTGGTGCAGCTGCAGGTCAACCGCCAGACCACGGCCATCGCGTTGATCCAGGCCATGGGCGGTGGCTGGCAGGCCGGGTGGATGGACGGCGCTGCGCAGGCGCAGCCCGCCACATCGCCTGCCACGCGGTAAGCGCGGCGAGCGCTGATACCTGACCGGCGCGGGCGGTCGTCAATGCGCCGGGCGGTCCATGGTGTGACCCAGGTAGTCCTTGTCGGTCACGAGAACCCACAGCGCCAGCACCAGGATCACCGCGGCCACGAGCACCGCGTTGACCATCGCCGTCTCGATGCCGCGGAAGCCGAGCACCCAGGGCGATACCGCGAGCCAGGCCGCCAGCGCGACCTCGGTCCATTCTTCCCACTGCCGGGGCACGAAGGTCGCACCCAGGGCCACCGCGCCGAGCACGATGCCGGTCGCCACCATCGTCCACATGGCGGCCGTCATGCCCGAAAAGCCCAGGACCCAGGGCGAGACGATCAGCCAGGCGCCGGCGGCGGCGTTGACGGGGTCTTGCCAATGCTTCACTTGCTTCATGGTCATTACCTCCTGTCGCGACAAGGCGCCGCGACAGAGTTTTGGACCCTTGCCGCGGCGGAGGGGTTCCTGCTGGAGCTGCGTCGCGCCTAGAGTGGCAACTCCAATGTTTCCCACTTGCGCGGCACGGTCACCTGGCGGCGGAGGTAGTCGGTCGGCATCGCCTGGGAGCCCCGGACGGGAAGACGCCATGGTTGCCAGCATCCGGATCGCGTTTCTATAATTGAGCACGTACTCAATCAATAAAGACCGCAGCCGACCGCCATGGCCAGACCCAGAAGCGAAGACAAGCGCAACGCGATCCTCGATGCAGCCATTGCCGAGTTCGCCAGCCGGGGCGCGTGGAGCACGCCCACCTCGGCCATCTCGCGCGCGGCAGGCGTGGCCGAGGGCACGCTCTTCACCTACTTCGCGAACAAGGAAGTGCTGGTCAACGAGCTCTACCGCCAGCTGAAGACCGAGCTCGCCGAGGTCATGCTCGCCGACTGGCCCGAGGAGGCGGACCCCAAGACAAAGTACCGCCACATCTGGGACCGCTACGTGTACTGGGGCGTCGACAACCCGGAAAAATTCAAGGTGATGTCGCAGCTCAAGGTGTCGGACCAGGTGAGCGATGAAAGCAAGGCGGCGGGCATGGCGCCGTTCCTGCGGCTGGAGGTGCTGGCGACGGAGTGCATCCGCAACGGGCTGATACGCGACCAGCCGCTGCCCTTCCTCGGCGCGATGCTGGGCGCGATGGCCGAGACCACGATGGTCTTCGTCGCGCAGACCAAGAGCAGGAAAGGGCGCGCCGGCTACTGCGAAGCCGGCTTCGAGACCTTCTGGCGCGGCATCGTCGCCGGCGCCTGAGTCCCCCGCAGACCCCCACGAGAGAGAACCACACCATGCCCAAGCTCAAGCGCCGCCATTTCGTTCTTGGCACCGTGGGGGCCGTCGGCGCCCTCGTCGTCGGCTGGTCTGCAACGCCGGCCGCGTCGCGGCTCGTGCCGGCCGAACCCCTGCCGGCCGCCCCAGGGCAGGTCGCGCTCAACGGCTGGGTCAAGGTGGGCAGCGACAACACGGTCACGCTGATGATGTCGCAGTCGGAAATGGGGCAGGGCACGCACACCGGGCTGTCGATGCTTCTCGCCGAAGAAATGGGCGCCTCGCTCGAGCAGATCCGGCTGGAGACGGCCGGCCCCGACGCCATCTACAACAACCAGGCAGCGATCCTCGACGCGCTGCCTTTCCGGCCCGGCGATGAGGGCGCGGTGAAGCGCTCGACGCAGCACGTGGTCGGCAAGCTGCTGCGCTCGATTCCGGGGCTCTCGGGCACGGGCGGCTCATCGAGCATCACCGACCAGTGGATGCCGCTGCGCGAGGCCGGCGCATCGGCGCGCACCATGCTGCTGGGCGCCGCCGCCGCGCTGTGGCAGGTGCCCGTGGCCGAATGCCGCGCCGAAGCCGGGCGCGTTCTGCATGTCAGCGGCAAGAGCGCCACTTTCGGCGAACTGGCCCCGAAGGCCGCGCAGCAGCCGCTGCCGGCGCAGGTGGCTCTGAAGAGGCCTGCCGATTTCAAGCTCATCGGCCAGCCCGCGCGGCGCGTGGACGGCGCGGCCAAGCTCGACGGCTCCGCCACCTTCGGCCTCGACGTGCTCCCGCCGGGCCTGCTGTACGCGAGCATCGCGATGTGCCCGACCACCGGCGGCCGCGTCGCGAGCTTCGACGCCACGGCGGCGCAGAAGCTGCCGGGCGTGCGCAAGGCGATGGCGCTGGAGCCGGTCGGTGCCACGCTCATCGGCACCGGCGCCACGCCGGGCGGCGTGGCCGTGATCGCCGACACGCCGTACCACGCGATGCGCGCCGTGAAGGCGCTCGCCATCGAATGGGACCACGGCCCGGCCGCCAGCCTTTCGAGCGCCGAGATGATCGAGCGGCTCTCGCAGACGCTGCGCACCAGGCCCGGCAACGCGCAACTGAACGACGGCGACGTGGCCGCCGCGTTCCGGTCATCCGCCAAGACCATCGAGGCCGAGTACCGCGTGCCCTTCCTGGCCCACGCGACCATGGAGCCGATGAACTGCACCGTGCAGTTCAAGGACGGCAAGGCGACCGTGTGGGCGCCCACCCAGGCGCCGGGCTTCACGCGCAACGCGGCGGCCAAGGCGCTGGGCATCGACGCCGCCAAGGTCGAGCTGCACGTGACCTACCTCGGCGGCGGCTTCGGCCGGCGCTACAGCACCGACTTCGTCACCCAGGCCGCCACGCTGGCGCGCGAGACCGGCGGCGCGCCGGTGCAGCTCTTCTGGACGCGCGAGGAGGACATGGCGCACGACTTCTACCGGCCGGCCTACGTCGCGCGATGCAAGGCGGGCTTCGATGCGGCTGGCGCGCTGGTTGCCTGGCAGACCACGACGGCCGGCTCGAGCATGGGCGCGCCCTCGTTCATGGACACCACCACCGATGGCGCGTGGAATACGGCCTACGCATTTCCCAATGCGCGTGTCGCCCACGTGCCGGTGGAGTCGGCCATGCCCACGGGCGTGTGGCGATCGGTCGCGCATTCGCAGAACGCCTTCTTCGTCGAGAGCTTCATCGACGAATGCGCCGCCGCAGCGGGCAAGGACCCGGTGGCGTTCCGCGCCGCGCTGCTCGCCAAGGACGAGCGCCACCTGCGCGTGCTCAGGCGCGTGGCCGAGCTGTCGAACTGGGGCCAGCCACCGGAGCCGGGGCCCGACGGCGCGAAGAGGGCGCGCGGGCTGGCGATCCACCGCTCCTTCGGCAGCATCGTCGCGCAGGTGGCGGAGGTGTCGGTCTCGGCGGACCGGCAGGTGCGGGTGCACCGCGTGGTCTGCGTCATCGACTGCGGCGTGGCCGTCAACCCGAACCTGATCCGCCAGCAGATGGAAGGCGCCATCGTCTACGGCCTCTCGGCCGCGCTGCACGGCGAGATCACGGTCGAGAAGGGGCAGGTGCAGCAGAGCAACTTCCACGACTACATGCCGCTGCGCATGAACGAATGCCCGGCCATCGAGGTCGAGATCGCCGCCAGCGGCGAGGCGCCCGGTGGCGTTGGCGAGCCCGGCACGCCGCCCATTGCGCCGGCGGTGGCGAATGCCGTGTTCGCGCTCACCGGGCAGCGGCTGCGCAGCCTGCCGCTGAAGCTCGCCTGAGCGGCCGGACACCGGACAAACAAACAAGCAAGGAAAACGCGATGACCACCACGCTCACCGTCAACGGCAAGGCCGTCACCGTCAATGCCGAACCCGATACCCCCCTGCTGTGGGTGCTGCGCGGCGAGATGCGGCTCGTCGGCACCAAGTTCGGCTGCGGCAAGGCGCTCTGCGGCGCCTGCACCGTGCACCTCGACGGCGAGGCGGTGCGCTCCTGCGTCACCCCGCTGGAGGCGGTGGGCAGCCGGGAAGTGACCACCATCGAGGGACTGAATGGCAAGGAGGCCGACGCCCTGCGGCAGGCCTGGGCCGAAGTCGACGTGGTGCAGTGCGGCTACTGCCAGAGCGGTCAGCTGATGTCGGCCTGCGCGCTGCTGAAAAAGACGCCAAAGCCTGGCGATGACGACATTTCTTCCGCAATGAGCGGAAACATTTGTCGCTGCGGTACCTATCCGCGCATCCGCGCCGCCATTCACATCGCCGCGCAGACAGCCTCGCGCTGAGAAGAACTGGCCGGGTTTCGGGCGGCGCAACCGGGCGGGGGCGGGTTAACGCTCGTGGTCAGAAAGCTGTTTACAAAAATTAAGAATTTTTCCGTAATCATCGAAAAAGCCCAGAAATAAAATTTTTACGGAAACAGGGGATATGAAGCTTTTGTACGCCGCCGTACCATCCGCGCGGCCCGCTTCCGGCCGCCCCCAGTTCCCGACTTTCGATGACCCCCCCAGATCCTTCACGGACGCGAGCGTTGTCCGTGGCCGAAACCCTGCGTGACCGCATCTTCGATGGCGAGATCGCGCCCGGTTCCCATTTGATGGAAATTACGCTGGCCAACGAGCTCGGCGTGTCGCGCACGCCTGTTCGCGGCGCCATGGCACGGCTGGCGGACGAGGGGCTGCTGGTCTACCTGCCCAACAAGGGCTTCCAGGTGCGCCGCTTCAACGCCAAGGACGTGCACGACGCCTTCAGCGTGCGCGCCACGCTGGAAGGCATGTGCTGCCGGCTGATCGGCGAGGTCGGGCTCGACGGCGCGGCCCTGTCGAAGCTGACTGCCATGCTCGACGAGCAGCACGAGCTGCTGCATCACACCGGCGAATGGTCCGAAGGCCGCGCCGCCCGCTGGCAGGACCAGGACCTGGCCTTCCACCAGAAACTGCTGGCGCTGGCGGACAACCGCTGGCTCGCCGAGGCGGTGCAGCGCGCAAGCCAGCTGCCGATCATCTTCGACAGCAAGCTGCGTCCCCACAACCGCGACGCCTCGATGCTGCTGCACAGGCACGAGCAGGCCCTGCAGGCGTTCGCGGACCACTGCCGCATCGTCGAGGCGCTGGGCCGGCAGGAAGCCGCCGCCGCCGAGGCCGCCATGCGCGAGCACATCAACTCCAACCGCGATCTGCTGGTGCTCTACCTGAGCCAGAAGAACCCGACCCGCACCCGGGCGCTGGTCTGAACGAAGACCGGCCGGAAGCTCAGGCCGGCCCCTGGCCGCCGCGCATGGCCGGCGCCGTGAGATAGGCCCCCGACTCGAAGAGCTGCGCCTCGGCCTGGTCGATGCGCCGGATCACCGGTTTGCCGGCACGGCTGGCCAGCAGCTCGACCAGCGCCTCCGTCACCGCCACCCCGGCCGCGACCGAGGGGAAGAAGGAGGGGCTGTTGATCGTGAAGAGCAGCGTCTCCTCCGCCAGCAGCGACAGCGGCGAGGCCACGCTGTCGGTGATGGCGACGATGCGGCAGCCCGCCGCCTTGGCCGCCCGCGTCACCTGCAGCGCCTCGCGCGAATAGGGCGCGAAGCTCGCCACCACCAGCGCGTCGCCCTTGGCGAAGGCGCGCTGCTGCATCTCCAGCGAGCCGCCCTGGCCGTCGACCAGGTGCACGCTGGCGCGGAAGAGCCGGTACACGTACACGAACGAAAAGGCGATCGGAAAGCAGGCCCTGAAGCCGGCGGCGTGCACGGCGGGTGCCTTCTCGATCAGCGCGCAGGCCTTCTGCAGCGCGTAGCCGCTTTGCTGGTGGGTGGCTTCGAGGTTGCGGCGCTGCACTTCGAACATCTCGCCGGTCAGCGTCTGGTCGCTGGCGCGGCCGACGAGCTGCTTGGCGCGGCCGCCGTAGGTCTCGGAGCCCAGGCCCATCCCGGCGGCGAAGGCTTCCTTGAGCTGTGGCCAGCCTTCGTAGCCCATGTGTTGCGCGAAACGCACGAGCGTCGCGGGCGTGCTCTGCGAGCGCATGCCGACGCTGCGCATCGAGCCGGTGACCACCGCGTTCGGGTGGTCGAGTACGTAGCGCGCCACCTGTTGCAGCGCGGGGCTCAGTTCGTTGAAACGCTGGCGGATCTGCTCTTTGGCGTCCATGACGGTGTGTCTCCTTGGCTGAGTTGGAACAAATGTACCGGAGCAGGGAAAACACGGCAGTTGACGGAACAAATGTTCCAAACAATAATTCGCCGGAAACGTTAGTTCCAAACACCCAGCCATGACGCACGTCTTCCACCGCCACCTCCGCCAGACCCCGCCCGTTGCCGCGGGCTCCCACGGCATGTTCATTCGCGACGCCGAGGGCCGCGAGTACCTCGACGCCTCCGGCGGCGCCGCCGTGTCCTCGCTGGGCCACGCGCATCCCGAGGTCATGGCCGCGATGCACGCGCAGATCGACAGGCTGGCCTACGCCCACACCAGCTTCTTCACGAGCGAGGTGGCCGAGCAGCTGGCGGACGAGCTGATCGGCTCCGCCCCCGAGGGCATGAGCCACGTCTACCTGGTGAGCGGCGGTTCAGAGGCGGTGGAGTCGGCGCTGAAGATGGCGCGGCAGTACTTCGTGGAAATCGGCCAGCCGCAGCGCACGCACTTCATCGCGCGCCGACAGAGCTACCACGGCAACACGCTGGGCGCGCTGGCCGTGGGCGGCAATGCATGGCGCCGCGAACCCTTCGCGCCCATCCTGGTGCCGGCCACGCATGTCTCGCCCTGCTATCCGTATCGGGAGCAGCACGCCGACGAGAGCGCCGAGCAGTACGGCCTGCGCCTGGCGGCCGAGCTGGAAGCGGCCATCCTCGCGCAGGGCGCCGACCGCGTGATCGCCTTCGTCGCCGAAACGGTCGGCGGCGCCACGGCCGGCGTGCTCACGCCGGTGCCGGGCTACTTCAAGGCGGTGCGCGCGGTGTGCGACAGGTACGGCGTGCTGCTGATCCTCGACGAGGTGATGTGCGGCATGGGCCGCACCGGCTCGCTGCACGCCTGCGAGCAGGAGGGCGTGGTGCCGGACCTGATGACTGTCGCCAAGGGCCTGGGTGGCGGCTACCAGCCGGTGGGCGCCGTGCTGGCGCAGCGGCGCATCGTCGAGGCGATGTCGAAAGGCAGCGGCTTCTTCCAGCACGGCCACACCTACCTCGGCCACCCGATGGCCTGCGCCGCCGCTCTCGCGGTGCAGCGGGTGATCCGCCGCGACGGCCTGGTCGCCAAGGTGCGCGAGGACGGCCTCGCCTTCGGCCGCATGCTGGCCGACGCGCTGGGCGCGCATCCGCACGTGGGCGACATCCGCGGCCGCGGCTTCTTCTGGGGCATCGAGCTGGTGGCCGACCGCGCGAGCAAGGCGCCTTTCGATCCGGCACTGAAGGTCAACGCCACCGTCAAGAAGGACGCCATGTCGCGCGGCCTGCTGTGCTACCCCTTCGGCGGCACGGTCGATGGCCGCCAGGGCGACCACGTCTTGCTGGCGCCGCCTTTCATCGCCACCCGGCAAGACCTGCAGGAGATCGCCGCGCGGCTCGCGGCCTCGATCGACGCGGTCACGCGTGCCGCGGCAGCGGCTGCGGCGCGCTGAGCGCCACCACTTTCCCGTCCGTTCGTCTTCCCTCCACCATCGCCTCGAGGAGCGTTCCATGCCCAAGCTTCGTCCGCTGTTTTCCTTCGCCGCCGTGCTTGCGGCCGCGCTGATGCCCTTCGCCGCCGCGCAGGCGCAGGAGAACGACACGCTCGCCAAGATCAAGGCCAGCGGCGCCATCACCTTCGGCTACCGGGAGTCGTCCTTCGGCTTCTCTTACCTCGACGGCAACCTCAGGCCGGTGGGCTACAGCCTCGACATCTGCAACCGCATCGTCGAGGCGGTAAAGAGCGAGCTGAAGATGCCGGCCGTCGAGGTCAGGTACCAGGCCGTCACCTCGGCCAACCGCATTCCGCTGGTGCAGAACGGCACGGTCGACATCGAATGCGGCTCCACCACCAACCTCGTCGAGCGGCAGAAGCTGGTGGCCTTCTCGCCGGACATCTTCCGCTACAACGTGCGCATGCTGGTGAAGGCCGATTCGGGTATCAAGGGCATCGCCGACCTGCAGGGCAAGACCGTGGCCACCACCAGCGGCACCACCTCGTTCCGCCTGCTGCGCGAGGCCGACCGGGGCCGCAACCTGGAGGTGACCAATCTCGCGGGCAAGGACCACAGCGACTCCTTCCTGCTGGTGGAAACCGGCCGCGCCCAGGCCTTCGTGCTCGACGACATCCTGCTGGCCGGCCAGATCGCGAACGCGCGCAACCCCAAGGACTTCATCATCACCGGCGAAAGCCTGCGCACCGAGAACCAGTCGCTGATGTTCCGCAAGGACGACCCGGCCTTCAAGGCGCTGGTCGACCGCGTGGTCTCGGGCATGATGAAGTCGGGCGAGATGGAAAAGCTCTATGCCAGGTGGTTCATGTCGCCGATTCCGCCCAAGGGCATCAACATCAACTACCCGCTGAATGCCGAGACGAAGGACGCCTTCGCCAATCCTTCCTCCAAGGGCATCTGAGCACCGCTGCCTGAACCCATGACCCGCATTGCCCTGATCCACGCGCTCTCGCATTCCGTCGCGCCCATCAACGAAGCCTTCGCGCGCGACTGGCCCGAGGCCGTGCGCATGAACCTGCTCGACGACAGCCTCTCGGCCGACCTGGCGCGCGATGGCAAGGGGCTGGACGCCGCCATGCACGAGCGCTTCCAGCGCCTCGCGCAGTACGCGGTCGATACCGGCGCGCAGGGCATCCTCTTCACCTGCTCCGCCTTCGGGCCGTGCATCGAGGCGGTGGCGCGGCGGCATGCGGGCATTCCGGTGCTCAAGCCCAACGAGGCCATGATCGACGAGGCGATGCAGGGGGAGGGGAGGCTGGGCCTTATCGCCACCTTCGCGCCCACGCTGGCATCGATGCCGCCGGAGTTCCCGCAGGGCACTGAGCTTGAAACGGCGCTGGCCGAAGGCGCGCTCGACGCGCTGAACGCGGGCGACACGCAGCGCCACGATGCGCTCATCGCCGCCCAGGCCGCCGCACTGCGCGAGCGCGGCTGCACGCGCATCGCGCTGGCGCAGTTCAGCATGGCGCGAGCACGTGCCGCCTGCGAGGCGGCCAGCGGGCTGCCGGTGCTCACCACGGTCGACAGCGCGGTGCGTGCGCTGCGCCGCCGCACCGGTGCGGGCTCTTCAGCGTAGGCGCGAGAACTCGATCACCGAGAACAGCGCCGTCATCGCGATCTGCGCCGCGTCGCTGCGCCCGAGGTTGCGCACGAGGCCGGTCTCGCGGTCGGTGGCTTCCAGGCCTTGCGACAGGCGGCGGTAGATGTCGGCCGAGGGCATGCTCGCCGAGGTGCCCAGCGCATCGCAGTAGGTGTCGGCGAGCACGGCCGCGAGCTGTTCGCTCTGCTCGTTCGACAGCTTCATCGGATCGCCGGTGAACACCGACGCGATGCAGTGCATCAGGTAAGCCTGTGTTTCGAGCGAGAACGACTGTTGCCGCACGTAGCATTCGACGGCCGCCCAGAACAACGGCTCGGAGGTGCGGCGCCAGCTTTCAAGAACCTTTCGCGCCTTGGCCACCAGGTCGGCGTGCGTGTCGCCGGGCTCGGTGGGGCGCAGCGCCAGCCCCTGCAGGGTGAGCGCGGCTTCGGAGCCGGCGGCGCCGAGGATGAAACTCCAGAACTTCCAGCGCGCGTACCACTTCTTGTCGTGCGCGGGGTCCAGCGGCTCGAGCAGCCAGAAATCGATGCTCTGCACCGCGTCGCCGCGCTGCTCGGCCACGTTGCCGTCGCCCAGGTCGAGCGCCGCCATGCCCGACTGCATGCGGTCGGCCGCGATGTGGCCCTGCGCGACGATGCCCGCGCTGGAGCCCGAGAGGTCGATGTCGCGCAGCCGCTGCATCAGCTGCTGCAGCTCGTGGGCCGACGCGCCGGTGGCCTCCGTCACCCGGCGCATCGAGGCGCGCTGCTCGCGCTCGAGGTCCTGGGCGTTCTTGCGGCGGTCTTCGCCGTGGTCATCGAAAGTCGACGCGTGTTCTTCGAGTCTGTCGCCGGGCGTGAACGTTCGCATTACCAATGGCTCCTTCGGCATCACACATGCCTTTGCACACCCTCGACTGTGTGTCAACGCGACCTGTCTGAACATCACCGGAACAGGGGAGTCTGAGCCCGGCCTGACCAGCCTCCTCGTGATAATGGCCGTACTTGAAAGGAGTCCGCGTGGATATTGTTTTGCTGGCCAAGGCCGCCGTCATGGGCATCGTCGAAGGTCTCACCGAGTTTCTGCCCATCTCTTCGACCGGCCACCTGATCCTTGCGGGCTCGCTGCTCGGCGGCTTCGGCGACAACCGGGGCAAGGTCTTCGAGATCGCCATCCAGACCGGCGCGATCTTCGCGGTGATCCTGGTCTACTGGCAGAAGATCAGATCGACCGTCGTCGCGCTGCCGCGCCAACCCAAGGCACAGCGCCTGGCGCTGAACATCTTCATCGGCTTCCTGCCCGCCGTGGTGCTGGGCCTGCTGTTCGGCAAGGTCATCAAGGCGCACCTGTTCATTCCGACCGTGGTGGCCAGCACCTTCATCATCGGCGGCTTCATCATCCTCTGGGCCGAGAAGCGCCCGCCCGGATCGATCCGTGTCGAACATGTCGACGACATGACGCCGTGGGACGCGCTCAAGGTCGGCCTGGTGCAGTGCTTCGCGATGATCCCGGGCACCAGCCGCAGCGGCTCGACCATCATCGGCGGCATGCTGCTGGGCCTCTCGCGCCAGGCGGCGACCGACTTCTCGTTCTTCCTGGCCATTCCCACGCTGATCGGCGCGGGCCTCTACAGCATCTACAAGGAGCGCGCGGCGCTGTCGATGGCCGACGTGCCGCTCTTCGCGGTGGGGCTGGTGTTCTCGTTCATCAGCGCATGGCTTTGCGTGCGCTGGCTGCTGAAGTACATCAGCAGCCACAGTTTCATTCCCTTCGCCTGGTACCGCATCGCCTTCGGCATCCTGGTGCTGGCCACTGCGTGGACCGGCACGGTGGTCTGGGCCGACTGATCCTGGTTTGATTCTTCAGCCCGCGGCGCCCAGCAGGGCGCTCGCGGCCCTTGCTTCCTGCCGCACCGCCGCGGCGATGGGCCCGTCGATCGACGGGTCGAAGCCGCCCGTGGCGCCCAGCGCGGTGATCACGGCGCAGACCCGTCCCGCATAGTCGTACACCGGCGCCGCCACGGCGCTGATGCCACGCAGGTAGGTGTCCTTCACGCTAGCGCAGCGCGCCTGGCGCACCTCGCGGCGCAGCTCCCCGATCGGGTCCTTCGCGTCGAGCTGCGAGCGCATCTCCGGCGTAGCCTCGCCCAGTTCCTGCTCGGCCAGAGCCAACACGCGCGACTCATCCAGCAGTCCCAGGAAGGCGCGGCCCGTAGCCGACCACAGCATCGACATCACCGAGCCGGCGCGCACGTTCACCGTGACCGGCAGGCCCGGTTCCTCGAAGCGCACGATGGTCGGGCCCTTGTTGCCCATCACCGCCACGAAGCAGGTCACCTCCAGCGATTCGCGCAGGCGGATCAGGCAGGGCTCGGCAGCGCGGATCGGGTCGGCCTGGCGCATGGCGGCCAGGCCGATCTGGATGGCTTCGGTGCCCAGGTAGTAGTGCTGCGAGGCGGCGTCCTGCAGCACGAGGCCCGCTTCCATCAGGCTCGCGAGGTAGCGGTGCACCTTGGCCGGGCTCTGGGCGACGTGCGCCGACAGCGCGGTCAGGCTGCTGCGCCCGCCCAGGTGCGCCAGCCCCTTGAGCACGGACATGCCGGTCTCGGCGGACTGCACCCGCTGGCGACGTTCGCGCGCTGGGGAGGAGAGGGAGGGATCGGATTCCGGAGGCTGCTTCATGACCGCTGGATGTTAGGTGCTCGACCGGCAGAGCCGGGTAAACCCGCGATCCTTGAATTACGCATTGCGTATGATAATTACGCAATACACAAAATCCCTCACGGAGACTCCCTCATGAAGAAGCACTTCGCCCGCTGCCTCGCGGTTCTTTCGCTGGCTGCCGTCGCCGCCGGTGCCGGCGCACAGCAGGCCTTTCCGGCCAAGCCGATCCGCTGGATCGTTCCCTACGCAGCCGGCGGCGGCTCCGACTTCCTGGCGCGCACGGTCGCGCAGACGCTCTCGACCCAGGTCGGGCAGCCGGTGCTGGTGGACAACAAGCCCGGCGGCAACACCGCGCTGGCCGCTTCCGAGACCGTGCGCGCCGCGGCGGACGGCTACACCGTGCTCTCGGCCGACAACGGCACGCTGGTGTTCAACCCCGCGCTCTACAAGTCGCTGAGCTACAACCCCACCAAGGACCTGGCGCCCGTCACGCTGATGGGCAAGTTCCCGATGATCCTGGTCGTCGGCGCCAACTCGGGCTTCAGCTCGGCCAAGGACTTCATCGCCCAGGCCCGCGCCAAGCCGGGCGGCATCAACTACGCCTCGGCCGGCGCGGGCAGCCCGCACCATCTCGCGATGGAACTGCTGAAGGTGGAGGCCAAGCTCTTCATGGTCCACGTGCCGTACCGCGGCGCGGCGCCCGCGCTGGCCGACGTGGTCGGCGGGCAGCTGCCGGCCATGATGGTCGACCTGGCCGCGGGCTCCGGCTTCATCAAGGGCGGCAAGGTCAAGGCGCTGGCCGTGGCCAACCCCACGCGCCTGCCGCAACTGCCTGACGTGCCCACCTTCGCCGAGCTCGGCTACAAGAACGTCGAGGCCGCCGCGCTGGTCGGCGTGGTGGTGCCCTCGGCCACGCCCGCCGATGTGGTGACCACGCTCAACCGCCAGCTCGTCGCCGCCATCAACGAGCCCTCGGTGCGTACGCGCATGGTCGACTTCGGCGTGGAGCCGGTCGGCAACACGCCCGCGCAGTACGCCGCGCTGCTCAGGAGCGAGACCGAGCGCTGGCACAAGCTGATCCGCGACCTGAAGATCACCCTCGACTGAA
>Ga0102595_100558_pt1 | contig 23923 bp, 17 predicted proteins | sample Araplaol_mTSA_r2_2_FD_76864 | JGI IMG/M metagenome (GOLD analysis project Ga0102595, IMG submission 76864) | Arabidopsis root microbial communities from North Carolina, USA - plate scrape MF_Col_mTSA_r2 (SPADES assembly) (version 2) | ecosystem: Host-associated > Plants > Roots > Endosphere...
CGGCCGCGCCCATGCCGCCGCCAATGCACATGGTCACGCAGACGCGCTTGGCGCCGCGGCGCTTGCCTTCGATCAGCGCATGGCCCGTCAGGCGCTGGCCGGTCACGCCGTAGGGGTGGCCGACGGCGATCGCGCCGCCGTTGACGTTGAGTTTGTCCATGGGAATGCCCAGCTTGTCGGCGCAGTACAGCACCTGCACGGCAAAAGCTTCATTCAGTTCCCAGAGGTCGATGTCGTCGATTTTCAGGCCCAGCTTGGCCAGCACCTTGGGGATCGCGAAGACCGGGCCTATGCCCATCTCGTCGGGTTCGCAGCCTGCGACCGCAAAACCGAGGAAGCGGCCCAAAGGCTTGAGGCCCTTCTTTTGCGCGACGGTTTCGCTCATGACGACCACGGCGCCGCCGCCGTCGGAGAACTGGCTGGCGTTGCCGGCCGCGATCACGCCGCCGGGGATCGCCGGCTTGATGCCGCTGATGCCTTCCTTGGTCGTGCCTTCGCGTATGCCCTCGTCCTTGCTGACGGTGACCTGTTTGGTCGTCAGGCCCATGACCTTGTCGGCCACGCCGGCCGTCACGGTGATGGGCGCGATTTCGGCTTCAAACAGGCCCGCGGCCTGCGCGGCCGTGGCCTTTTGCTGGCTCAGCGCGCCGTATTCGTCCATGCGGTCGCGCGAGATGTTGTAGCGCTTGGCGACCTGCTCGGCCGTCTGCAGCATGTTCCAGTAAATTTCAGGCTTGTTCTTGGCCAGCCAGGCTTCCTGCAGCATGTGGGTGTTCATTTCCTGCTGCACGCAGGAGATGCTTTCGACGCCGCCGGCCACATAGATGTCGGCTTCGCCGGCGATCACACGCTGGGCCGCCAGGGCGATGGTCTGCAGGCCCGACGAGCAAAAACGGTTGACCGTCATGCCCGACACGGTGACGGGGCAGCCGGCGCGCAGCGCGACCTGGCGCGCGATGTTGGCGCCGGTCGCGCCTTCGGGCGTGGCGCAACCCATGATCACGTCATCGACTTCGCCGGCCTCGATACCGGCGCGCTTAAGCGCGTGCTCGACGGCGTGGCCGCCCAGGGTGGCGCCGTGCGTCATGTTGAAAGAGCCCTTCCAGCTTTTGGCCAGGGGGGTGCGTGCGGTGGAAACAATGACTGCTGAGCTCATGAAATTCTCCGGAATCTGGGTGTGTTGATCTGTGCGGTGCGCTGGGTTCAGACGGTCGGGTTGAAGGTCTTGCCTTCAGCCGCCAGCTTGGCCAGCAGGGGCGCGGGCTTCCAGAATTTGGCGTCGTCCAGCGGGTTCTGGGCGAAGCGGTTCATGCTTTGCACCACGTTGAACAGGCCCAACTGGTCGGCGTAGAGCATGGGGCCGCCGCGGTAGACCGGGAAGCCGTAGCCCATGATATAGACCATGTCGATGTCGCTGGCCTTGGAGGCAATGCCCTCCTCCAGGATGTGCGCGGCCTCGTTGACCAGCGAGAACACCAGGCGCTGCACGATCTCCTCGTCGGAGATCTTGCGCGGCGTGATGCCCAGGCTCTTGCGGTGGTCTTCAATCATCTTGACGACCTCGGCGTTCGGGATGGCGTCGCGCTTGCCGGGCACATAGTCGTACCAGCCGGCGCCGGTCTTCTGGCCGAAACGGCCTTTTTCGCACAGCAGGTCGGCCGTCTTGCTGTATTTCATGTCGGGCTTTTCGGTGTAGCGGCGCTTGCGGATGGCCCAGCCGATGTCGTTGCCGGCCAGGTCGCCCATGCGGAAGGGGCCCATGGCGAAACCGAATTTCTCAATCGCCTTGTCGACCTGCTCGGGCGTGCAGCCTTCATCGAGCAGGAAACCGCCCTGGCGGCCGTACTGCTCGATCATGCGGTTGCCGATAAAGCCGTCGCACACGCCGGAAACCACGGCCGTCTTGCGGATTTTCTTGCCCACTGCCATCACGGTGGCCAGCACGTCCTTGCCGGTCTTGGCGCCGCGCACCACTTCGAGCAGCTTCATGACGTTGGCGGGGCTGAAGAAATGCATGCCCACCACGTCCTGCGGGCGCTTGGTGAAGGCCGCGATCTGGTTGACGTCCAGCGTCGAGGTGTTGGACGCCAGGATGGCGCCGGGCTTCATCACGCGGTCCAGTTCCTTGAAGACTTTTTCCTTGACGCCCATGTCCTCGAACACGGCCTCGATCACCATGTCGGCGTCTTTCAGGTCGTCGTAGCTCAGCGTGGTGCTCAGCAAGCTCATGCGCTGCTCGTACTTGTCCTGCTTGAGCTTGCCCTTTTTGACCTGGGCTTCGTAGTTCTTGCGGATGATGCCCAGGCCCTTGTCCAGGGCTTCCTGCTTCATTTCCAGGATCTTGACCGGAACGCCGGCGTTCAGGAAGTTCATGGCGATGCCGCCGCCCATGGTGCCGGCGCCTATCACCGCAACGGAATTGATCTCACGCTTGGGCGTGTCTTCCGGCACGTCGGGAATCTTGGAGGCGGCGCGTTCGGCCATGAAGATGTGGCGCAGCGCGCGGCTTTCAGGCGTCCACATCAGGTTGATGAAAAACTCGCGCTCCAGGGCCATGCCTTCTTCGAATTTCCTCTTGGTGGCGGCTTCCACGGCGTCCACGCACTTGAGCGGCGCGGGGAAGTTCTTGGACATGCCCTTGACCATATTGCGGGCGAACTGGAAGTAGGCGTCGCCGTTGGGGTGCTTGGCGCGCAGCTCGCGCACCAGCGGCAGCGGCCGGGTGTCAGAAATTGACTGCGCGAAGGCTAGCGCTTCCTGGGCCAGCGATTCGGGCGAGGCGGCGAGCTTGTCGAACAGCTTCTGGCCGGGGATTTGCGCGAGCAGTTCGCTCTTGACGGGTTCGCCGCTCACGATCATGTTCAGGGCCGGCTCCACGCCGAGCACGCGCGGCAGGCGCTGCGTGCCGCCGGCACCGGGCAGCAGGCCCAGCTTGACTTCGGGCAAGGCGATGTTGGTGCCGGGTGCGGCAATGCGGTAGTGGCAACCCAGGGCCAGCTCCAGGCCCCCGCCCATGCAGACGGAATGGATGGCTGCCACGACGGGCTTGGCGGAATTCTCGACGGCGCGGATCACGCTGAGCAGGTTGGGCTCGGTCAGCGCCTTGGGCGTGCCGAATTCCTTGATGTCGGCGCCGCCGGAAAAGGCCTTGCCGGCGCCGGTGATCACGATGGCCTTGACGGCCGCATCGGCATTGGCTTTTTGCAGGTTGTCGGTCAGGCTCAGGCGGGTAGCGTGGCCCAGGCCGTTGACGGGCGGGTTGCTCAGCGTGATGAGCGCGACGGGGCCATGGACTTCGTAAAGAGTGGTCATTGCTGTGCTTCTTTCCTTGATGGGAGTTTCAGGTTTTCAGTTGTCTCGGCTGGCGCTGCGGCCCTGCAAGCCCGGGTCAGTCGCCCTAAAAAAGTACGACCGTTCTTTTTCTATTGTAGGGGGCGTTTGTGACGGCACAAGGCCTCGGTTGGGCGATTCAGTCTATTTTTGTCCCTGCGGCGACAGCCGGGGGCGATCCAAACTGTTTTTTACACCTCGAGCCACTCTTTGCGGATGTAGGCATCGGCCCGCAGGCTGTCGGGCGTGCCGTCAAACACGATGCTGCCGTGGCCCATGACCAGCGCGCGGTCGGAAATTGCCATGGCAATCGTCAGCTTCTGCTCGATCAGCAGCACCGAAATGCCCTTGGCCTTGAGCGTCTGCAGGTACTGGCCCACGAGTTCAACGATTTTGGGCGCCAGGCCCTCGGTGGGCTCGTCGATGATGATGAGGTCGGGGTCGCCCATCAGCGTGCGGCACAAGGTCAGCATCTGCTGCTCGCCGCCCGAGAGCACACCGGCCTCGGTATGCTGGCGTTCGCGCAGCCGGGGGAACATCTGGTACATGTCTTCAAAGGACCAGCGCGAGCCCTTGCCGGATCCCTTCTGGCCCAGCAACAGGTTCTGGTGCACCGTGAGCTTGGGGAAGATGTCGCGATTTTCAGGCACATAACCTATGCCCAGGTGGGCGATCTGGTAGGCCTTCTTGCCGACGATCTCCTGCTTTTTCCAGAGTATGGAGCCCTGGCAGTCGACCAGGCCCATGATGGCCTTGGCTGTGGTGGAGCGCCCCGAGCCGTTGCGGCCCAGCAAGGCGACGATCTGGCCGGGCTGCACGTCAAAGTGCACGCCGTGCAGCACATGGCTTTTGCCGTAGAAGGCATGGAGGTTCTGGATATGCAGCATCAGTGGCCTCCCGCCTGGGCATCTGCAACGGATGAGCCGAGATAAGCCTCTTGCACACGCTGGTCGGCGCGCACGGCCTCGGGTGTGTCGTAGGCAATGATTTCGCCGTAGACCACCACCGCGATCTTGTCGGCCAGACCGAAGACCACGCCCATGTCGTGCTCCACCGTCAGCAGGGTTTTGCCCACGGTGACTTCCTTGATCAGGCTGATAAAGCGGCTGGTTTCCGAGCGACTCATGCCAGCCGTGGGTTCATCCAGCAGGATGACGCTGGCGCCACCGGCGATGGTGATGCCGATTTCCAGCGCGCGCTGCTCGGCGTAAGTCAGGTTGGTGGCCAGCACGTCGCGTTTTTTGTCGAGCTTGATCATGGCCATCAGTTCCTCGGCGCGCTGGTTGGCGTCGTCCAGGTCGGCCAGGAAACGCAAGAAGGTGTATTTGTAGCCCAGGCTCCAGAGCACGCCGCAGCGCAGGTTTTCAAACACGCTGAGCTTGGGGAAGATGTTGGTGATCTGGAAGCTGCGCGACAGGCCCAGCCGGTTGATCTCAAAGGGCTTCTTGCCGTCTATGCGCTGGCCGTTGAGCAGCACCTCGCCGCTGGTGGGCTCAAAACGCCCGCTGATGAGGTTGAACAGCGTGGACTTGCCCGCGCCGTTGGGGCCGATGATGGCGACACGCTCGCCGGCCTGCACCTTCAGGTTGGCGCCGCGGATGATTTCGGTCTTGCCGAAGTTTTTCCGTAAATCCTTCAGTTCAAGCGAACAGGTGATTGCACTCACAACAGTTCCCTCCGCTTGATTTCTTTTTCAATGTCATCCTGGACTTCACTCCATTGCGTGAGGAATTGGCGGCGTGTGAGCTCGAACAAGCCCAGGCCGGTAGCCAGCACAAAACCCGCGCCCAGCCAGCTGTTGAGGTTGGTCGCGTTAAGCCGCACGCCCATAAAACCAAGCTCGGGGCCCAGGGCCGCGTTGAGCTGCAGGTGGTAAACCATCTCCACCATGGCGGCCGCGCCGGTCAGCGCGGTGAAGGCCGTCACGGCCAGACCCAGGTAGCCCACCCACAGCTCCCTGAGCTTGCCGAAGGCGGCCACGCGCAAATTCATCATGATCAGGCTGGCGATGCCACCGGGCGCATACATCACCATAAACAGGAAGATCAGGCCTACATACAGTAACCAGGCCATGGACAGCTCCGACAGCAGGATCAGCGCCACCACCAGCAGGCCGGCGCCAATGATGGGACCGAAGAAAAAGGTCGCCCCGCCCAGGAAGGTGAACAGCAGCAGGCTGCCCGAGCGCACGCCGCTCACGACTTCGGCCGTGACGATTTCCGAGTTGATGGCCGCCAGCCCGCCGCCTATGCCAGCGAAGAAGCCGGCGATGATGAAGGCGTAGTAGCGCACGCGCTGCGTGTTGTAGCCGATGAACTCCACGCGCTCGGGGTTGTCGCGCACGGCGTTCAGGATGCGGCCCAGCGGCGTACGCGTAAAGGCGAACATTGCGGCGGTGCAGATAAAGCAGTACACCGCGATCAGGTAATAGACCTGGATCTGCGGGCCGAAACTGATGCCGAACACCGGCTTGCCGTAGGCCCGGTTGGTGGTGATGCCGCCCTCCCCGCCGAAGAATTCGGGGAACATCAGCGACATGGCGAACACCAGCTCGCCCACGCCCAGCGTGATCATGGCAAAGGTGGTGCCGGCCTTTTTGGTGGTGACGTAGCCGAACAGCACCGCGAAGAACAGGCCCGACAGGCCGCCCACCAGCGGGATCAGCGACAGCGGGATATAGAACGTGCCCTTGCCGGCCAGGTTCATCGCATGCACGGCCAGGAAGGAACCCAGCCCGGCATAGACCGCATGGCCGAAACTGAGCATGCCGCCCTGCCCCAGCAGGATGTTGTAGCTCAGGCAAATGATGACCAGGTAGCCGGCCTGCGACAGCATGGTCAGCGCCAGGCTGCTCTTGAACATCAGCGGCGCGGCGATCAGCAGCAGTGCGTACAGCGTCCACAGCAGCCAGCGGCCGACGTTATAGGGTTTGAATTGGTAGTAGGGAGTGGTAGCCATATGCGCGCCTCAGCCTTCCCGCGTACCGAGCAGGCCCTTGGGCCTGAAGATCAGGATCAGCACCAGGAACAGGAAGGGCAGTATCGGCGCCACCTGCGAGATCGTGAGCTTGAGCAGCGGGTAGCCGAAGGTCTCGGGTGTCACCCGGTAGTTAAAGTGGGCCAGCAAGGACATCAGCGACTGGTCCAGGGCCACCGCGAAGGTCTGTATCAGGCCTATCAGCAGCGAGGCCAGGAAAGCGCCGCTCAGCGAGCCCATGCCGCCCACCACCACGACCACAAAAATGATGGCGCCCACCGAGCCGGCCATGGCGGGCTCGGTGATGAAGGTGTTGCCGCCTATGACGCCGGCCAGGCCCGCGAGCGCCGCGCCGCCGCCGAAGACCAGCATGAAGACACGCGGCACGTTGTGGCCGAGTGCCTCCACCGTTTCAGGATGGGTCAACGCGGCCTGGATCACCAGGCCTATGCGGGTGCGCGTGAGCAGCAGCCAGATGCCGGCCAGCATGGCCAGCGAGATGAACATGATGAAGGCGCGCGATTTCGGGAAGTTGGTGCCGAACACCGTGAACAGCGGGCCCTGCAGGCCTTCGGGCAGCACGTAGTTGACGGCCGAGCGGCCCCACACGAGCTGCACCAGCTCCAGCAGCAGGTAGGACAGCCCGAAGGTGACCAGCAGCTCGGGCACATGGCCGAACTTGTGCACCTTGCGCAGGCAAAAGCGCTCGAAGGCCGCGCCCATGGCAAACACCAGCAGCGGCGCCACCAGCAGCGACCACCAAAAGCCTATGACCTGCGATGTGCTGTAGGCGATGTAGGCGCCGACCATGTAGAAGGAGGCGTGCGCGAAATTGAGCACGCCCATCATGCTGAAGATCAGCGTCAGGCCGGAGCTGAGCATGAACAGCAGCAAGCCGTAGCTGAGGCCGTTGAGCATCGCGATGGTGAAGGATTCCAGATTCATCGATAAGCGCCTGTTGCAATAAAAGCCGGATGAAAAAAAGGCCCGAACTCGGATCGGGCCTGGGTCCGTCAGCGGGACGCCGGCGTCATCCCGGGCGCTTCATCTGGCACGAGGTGGGCGTGCTGGCCACATAGGGCTCATAGTATTTGACCGGCACAAAGGTGTAGCCCGTGTTCTCGGCATCGTAGGGGTATTTGCCGCCGGCTTTTTCCCATTTGTCGATGTAAAGGCCCTGTTGCAGCTGGTGGTCGGTCTTGCGCATCTCAACGTCACCGTTAAAGCTCTTGAAGCGCAGGCCTTCCATGGCCTTGGCCACCACGGCCGGCTCGGTCGACTTGGTCTGCGCCATGGCTTCGGTCAGGATGGTGAAGGCGTGGTAAATCGCGCCGGTGTAGAAGTCGTCATTGAACTTCTTTTTGTACTCGGCCTGGATCTGCTGGATCTCGCCGCCCATGTTGAGGTGGTTGTAGGACACCATGTAAACGCGCCCGGCCGAGCCCGCGCCCAGCGCGGTCGGCGTGCCGGTGACGCCGGCGTAGTAGGTGTAGAACTTGACGTTGTTCAGGCCCGCCTCGTTGGCGGCCTTGACCAGCAGCGAAAGGTCGGAGCCCCAGTTGCCGGTGATCACGGTGTCGGCGCCCGACTGCTTGATCTTGGCGATGTAGGGCGCGAAGTCGCGCACCTGGGCCAGCGGGTGCAGGTCTTCACCGACGATCTGGATGTCGGGGCGCTTGGATGCAAGGTTGGCCTTGGCAAACTTGGCGACCTGCTGGCCGTGCGAGTAGTTCTGGTTGATCAGGTAGACCTTCTTGATGTCCGGCTGCTCCTTCATGAAGGCGGTCAGCGCCTCCATCTTCATGGAGGTGTCGGCATCCAGGCGGAAGTGCCAGTAGTCGCACTTGCTGTTGGTCAGGTCAGGGTCCACCGCGGCGTAGTTGAGGTAGACGACTTCCTTGCCGGGGTTGCGTTCGTTGTACTTGGACAGCGCGTCCATGATGGCCAGCGCCGGGCCCGAGCCGTTGCCCTGCACGATGTAGCGCGCGCCCTGGTCGATGGCGGACTTCAGCGCGTTGGTGGTTTCCTGCGGGCTGAGCTTGTTGTCGATGCCGATGATCTCGAACTTCACGCCGGCCTTGTTCTTTTTGCTGAACTGCTCGGCCAGGAACTGGAAGCCCTTGAGCTGGTTGGTGCCGACCGCCGCCATCAGGCCGGACAGCGGGTCCAGCCAGGCGATCTTGACGGTCTGGTTCAGGTTCACGGCGCCGCCGGCAGCGGGCGCCGCGACGGCAGCTTTGGCCGGAGCAGCGGCCTTGGCCGGTGCCTGGGCCAGCGTCATGCCGCTGTAGAGCATGGAAGACACCGCCAGGGCGATGCCTGCATGCTGCGCGAAAAATCGGGTTTGGGTTGTCATCCCTTGTCTCCTGAAAATTTATGAAAGTGCGAACGAAAACCTGACGGGGAAGCGGCAAAGGTTAGGTTAATTAATGCTGCACTGCGTCAGGGAATGCCCTAGCGCCATGTCGCCCTTGTGACCCGGGCCTAAGCGGCGAAAACTCTTCAGTACCAGCCGGGGCCGCGGAACCGGCTTTGCCGGGCCGCAGGCGCAGCGCCCCCTCGGGGGGCAGAGAGCTACACGCAGTGAGCGAACGTGGGGGCTCATGTCTGTGGCAGTTTGTAATCCTTGAGCATCTCGCGCAGCTTGGTCTTGAGCATCTTGCCGGTGGCGCCCAGCGGAATCGCGTCGACAAAAACCACGTCGTCGGGAATTTGCCATTTCGCGGTCTTGCCTTCGTAGAAGCGCAGCAGCTCGTCGCGCGTGACATCCACGCCGGGTTTTTTGACCACCGCGATGATGGGGCGCTCGTCCCACTTGGGATGGGCCACGCCTATGCAGGCGGCCATGGCCACGGCCGGGTGGGCCACGGCGATGTTCTCGATCTCGATGGAGCTGATCCATTCGCCGCCCGACTTGATGACGTCCTTGCTGCGGTCGGTGATCTGCAGGTAGCCGTCGGGGTCTATGGTGCCGACGTCGCCCGTGGGAAACCAGCCGTCCACCAGCGGGTCGCCGCCCTCGCCCTTGAAGTACTCGCGCACGATCCACGGCCCCTTGACGTGCAAGTCGCCGAAGACCTTGCCGTCCCAGGGCAGTTCCTCGCCGTTGCTGTCGACGATCTTCATGTCGACGCCGTAGATGGCGCGCCCCTGCTTGAGGCGTATCTTCATTTTTTCGGCTTCGGGCAGCGCGTCGTGCTTGTTCTTGAGCGTGCACAGCGTGCCCAGCGGGCTCATCTCGGTCATGCCCCAGGCGTGCAGCACCTCCACGCCGTAGTCCTCGCGGAAGGCATGGATCATGGCCGGCGGGCAGGCCGAGCCGCCTATGACGGTGCGCTTCAGGGTGGAGAACTTCAGGCCCGCGGGTTTCATATGGGTCAGCAGCATCTGCCACACCGTGGGCACGCCGGCCGCGTAGGTGACTTTCTCGGCCTCTATCAGCTCGTAGATCGACTTGCCGTCCAGCGCCGGGCCGGGGAACACCAGTTTGGCGCCGGTAAGCGCGGCCGAGTACGGAATGCCCCAGGCGTTGACGTGGAACATGGGCACCACGGGCAGGATGGAATCGCGCGCCGAGATGCACATCACATCGGGCAGCGCGGCCGCATAGGCATGCAGCGTGCTGGAGCGGTGGCTGTAAAGCGCGGCCTTGGGGTTGCCGGTGGTGCCGCTGGTGTAGCACATGCTCGAAGCCGTGTTCTCGTCAAAGCTGGGCCAGGTGTAGCCGGTGTTTTGCGCGTCTATCCAGCTTTCATAGCTCTGCAGGTTAGGCACACCCGAATCAGCCGGCAGCTTGTCGGCGTCGCATAGCGCGATGTAGTGTTTGATGGTGGGGCAGCGGGCATGCACGGCCTGCACCAGCGGCAAAAAGCTCAGGTCGAAGCACAGCACCTGGTCTTCGGCATGGTTGGCGATCCAGGCGATCTGGTCCGGGTGCAGGCGCGGGTTGATGGTGTGCAGCACCCGGCCCGAGCCGCTCACGCCGTAGTACAGCTCCAGGTGGCGGTAGCCGTTCCAGGCCAGCGTGGCGACCCGGTCGCTGAAGGCCAGCTTGAGGCCGTCCAGCGCCTTGGCGACGCGGCGGGCGCGCTGGCCCATGTCCTTGTAGCTGTAGCGATGCAGGTCGCCTTCCACGCGGCGCGAGACGATTTCGGCGTCGCCGTGGTGGCGCTCCGCGAATTCGATCAAACCGGAAATCAGCAGTGGCTGGCTTTGCATCAAACCTAACATCGTCGGCTTTCCTTTCCTGCCCGGTGGGCGTGTGGGTAAATCAAATGTCTGCGCGGCCATGGTACCCCTGGGCTTGGGCGTCAGGCCCCGGGAAAGTCCCCAGCGCCGCCGCCTTGGCGACACCGCGTGCCTGACTGTCGCCGCCAGTCGCGCGAAACGCAAAGCCTGTCGTCCGGCCGACAGCTTCTAGGTAAATACCCCGTGCCGCGGCCGGAGGACAATGACGCCCATGCCCTTTGACCTCGCCCCATTGCCGCATCGCTTCCTGGGTGGCCAGCTCTGGTTTCCCGGCCTGACGGCCGAGCACCAGGCGCGCCTGCTGGAGCGCAGCTTCACGCTGGACGGGCGCAAGGGCGAAGTGCTGCTGGGCGCGGGCGCGCCGGTCCAGGGCTGGTATGCGGTGCTGTCGGGTTTGGTGAAACTGCAAAGCACCTCGCCCGAAGGCCGGGTGTCGGCCTTCCTGGGTGTGCCCGACGGCGAGTGGTTTGGCGAGGGCTCGACGCTCAAGACCGAGCCGCGCCGTTACGACGTGATCGCGCTGCGCGACACCACGCTGTTGTGCCTGCCGCGCGCTGAATTCGACGAGCTGCTGGCCGGCTCCCTGGACTTCAACCACTACCTGGTCGCCCACCTGAACCGGCGCCTGGCCCAGGCCATGACCATCATCGAGGCGGGCCGTTTGCGCGCACCCGAGCAGCGTGTGGCGCTGTACCTGAGCCGGGTGTTCTGGCAGGGCCGGCGCAAGCTGCTGCTGTCACAAGAAGAACTGGGCCACCTGGCCGGCCTGTCGCGCCAGACCGTCAACCGCGTGCTGCAGACCCTGGAGGGGCTGGGCCTGGTGTCGCTGGAGTTCGGCCGCGTGGCCCTGCTCGATGAGCAGGCGCTGGCGGCCTATGCCAGCCGGCCAACGCCGGACAAGGCTTGACCCCAGTCCGGCACAGGTACCGGGGCGATAGCACAATGAGGCCATGAGCCTTCCACTCCCCGCCACCGACGCGCCCGAAAACACATTGGCGCAGGCCGGCTCCCCCGGCCTGAACTGGGTCAACAGCTTTGCCGCCCTGGGCCCGGACTTTTACACCGAGCTTCAGCCGACGCCCCTGCCTTCGCCCTACTGGGTGGGTAAAAGCCGCGCGTTCGCGCGTGAGCTCGGGCTTGAAGACAGCTGGCTGGAATCGGCCGACACCCTGGAAGCCCTCACGGGCAACCGCCAGTTGCCGGGCTCGCGGCCCCTGGCCAGCGTTTACAGCGGCCACCAGTTCGGCGTCTGGGCCGGGCAACTGGGTGACGGCCGCGCGCTGCTGCTGGGCGAGATCGACAGCCCGGGCGGCCCGCAGGAAATCCAGCTCAAGGGCGCCGGCAAAACCCCGTATTCGCGCATGGGCGACGGCCGGGCCGTGCTGCGCAGCTCGATTCGCGAGTTTTTGTGCTCCGAGGCCATGCACGGCCTGGGCATACCGACCACACGGGCGCTGTGCGTCACGGGCTCAGACGCGCCGGTGCGGCGCGAGGAAATCGAAACCGCCGCCGTGGTGACGCGCGCCGCACCCAGCTTTATCCGCTTCGGGCATTTCGAGCACTTCAGCTACAGCGGCCAGCACGCCCAGCTCAAGGCCCTGGCCGACTACGTCATAGACCGCTTTTACCCCGATTGCCGCGAGGCACCGCAGCCTTATGCGGCCCTGCTGGAGGCCGTCAGCGAACGCACGGCCCATCTGATGGCGGCCTGGCAGGCCGTGGGCTTTTGCCACGGCGTGATGAACACCGACAACATGAGCATCCTGGGCCTGACCATAGACTACGGCCCCTTCCAGTTCCTGGACGCCTTCGACCCCAACCACATCTGCAACCATTCGGACGCCCAGGGCCGCTATGCCTACAACCGCCAGCCGAACATGGCCTACTGGAATTTGTTCTGCCTGGGGCAGGCCCTGCTGCCGCTGATAGGCGAGCAGGAACTCGCGCTGGCCGCGCTGGAGCCTTACAAAACCTTGTTTCCCGACGCCCTCTACGCGCGCATGCGCGCCAAGCTGGGCCTGGCGGACGAGCAGCCGGATGACAAGGCCCTGGTAGACAACTGTTTCAAGCTGCTGGCCGGCAACAAGGTCGACTACAGCATCTTCTGGCGGCGCCTGAACGGCTTCACGCCGCAAAGCGGCCACGAACCTGTGCGCGACCTGTTCTTCGACCGCGAATCCTTCAACACCTGGGCGCAGGACTATTCGCGGCGGCTGGCCGGCGTGGACCAGGCACTGCGGGCCGGCCTGATGCACAAGAGCAACCCGAAATTCGTGCTGCGCAACCACCTGGGCGAAGAAGCCATACGCGCGGCGAAACTAAAAGACTTTTCGGGTGTCGACACCTTGCTTGCCCTGCTGCAATCCCCATGTGAGGAGCATCCCGGCCATGAGAGTTTTGCCGGTTTCCCGCCCGACTGGGCTTCGTCGATTGAAATTAGTTGCAGTTCGTAACATCAAAGCCACACCACAGGACCCGGAATATGAGCGCCAAGATCCAGAAAACCGACGCCGAATGGAAAGCCCTGCTGGCCGAAAAAGGGGCCGAACCAGCCGCCTTTGAAGTCACGCGCCACGCCGCCACCGAACGCCCCTATACCGGCAAGTACGAAGCCGTCTGGGCCGACGGCAGCTACCACTGCATTTGCTGCGGCGCCAAGCTGTTCGACTCCGAGACCAAATTCGACGCCGGCTGCGGCTGGCCCAGCTTTTCCGAGGAGGCCGTGCCGGGCGCGATCGAGGAAATCGTGGACCGCAAGCACGGCATGGTGCGCACCGAAACGGTGTGCGCCAGCTGCGGCGCGCACCTGGGCCATGTGTTCCCGGATGGGCCGACGCCAACCGGCCTGCGCTACTGCATGAATTCGGCCTCCCTCGACTTCAAACCAAAAGCCTGAGGGCGCACGGAATGCATGGGGGCCGGGCCGCGCGCCCGGCTGGGGATCGTTCAAAGGCCAGCGCTTAGGCCAGATAATCAGCACATGAAAATTCTTTTCGACTTTTTACCCATCGTCCTGTTTTTCGGCATGTTCAAGTACGCCGAAGGCCACAAGGATTGGGCCGCGACGACGGCCACCGACTGGCTGGGTTTTATGGTCTCGGGCGGCGTGGTGGGCCCCTCGGAGGCGCCGGTGCTGCTGGCCACCGTGGTGGTGATCATCGCCACGCTGGCGCAAATCCTCTGGCTCAAGGCGCGCGGCAAAAAGGTGGACACCATGCTGTGGGTCAGCCTGGCGCTGGTCACTGTGCTGGGCGGCGCCACGATCTATTTCCACAGTGAAAACTTCATCAAATGGAAGCCCACGGTGCTCTACTGGGTCATGGGCAGCGCCCTGCTGGTCGGCCAGTTGGTCTTCAAGAAAAACGGCATCAAGTCGCTGATGGGCGCGCAGATGGAGCTGCCGGACGCCATCTGGCGAGCCGTCAATTTCAGCTGGATCGGCTTTTTTGCCGTCATGGGCCTGCTCAACCTGTGGGTGGCCTTCACCTTCTCCACCGACACCTGGGTCAATTTCAAGCTCTTCGGCGGCCTGGGCCTGATGGTGGTGTTTGTGCTGGCGCAGGCGGTGTACCTCAACAAGCACATCAAACCCGGCACCACGCCATGATGGCCGGCGTTTCCAGCGCCCTGCCCGTGCGCGCCCATGACATAGAACTGCAGCTGCAGGCGCGGCTGCAGCCCACAAGGCTGGAGGTGCTGGACGAAAGCGCCGCCCATGCCGGGCATTCGGGTGCCAACGCCGAAGGCTACGGCAGCCACTTCCGCATCCGCATCGCGAGCCCGCTCTTTACCGGCCAAAGCCGGGTGGCGCGCCACCGCCTTGTGTATGATGCACTGCAAAATTTCATTGACCAGGGCCTGCACGCCCTGGCGATCGAGATCATCGAGTCACCCTGAAAACCGCGGCGCCTCTATAACTCCGGCCGCGAAGGCCAGGCCCCCTCCAGACGCCAACCCAAGCATTCACCAAAGGACTGCAAGACACCATGAAGAAACAATTTGTACTGGCTACCGCTGTTGCGGGCCTGCTGGCCCTGGGCGCCCAAGGCGTCCTGGCGCAAAACCTCGCCATCGTCAATGGCAAGGCCGTTCCCAAGTCCCGCCTGGACTCGCTGGCCCAGCAGGTCGCCAAGTCGGGCCGGCCCGTGACGCCGGACATGGAATCCCAGCTGCGCGAGGAAGTGATCGCGCGCGAGGTCTTCATGCAGGAAGCCGAAAAACGCGGCCTCTCCACCAGCGAAGACGTCAAGGTGCAGATGGAACTGGCGCGCCAGACCATCCTGATCCGCGAGCTGTTCGCCGACTACCAGAAGAACAACCCGGTCACCGAAGCCGAAATGAAGGCCGAGTACGACAAGTTCGCCGAAGCCAACGGCGGCAAGGAATACAAGGCGCGCCACATCCTGGTGGAAAAAGAAGCCGAAGCCAAGGAAATCATTGCCAGCCTGAAAAAAGGCGGCAAATTCGACGAGATCGCCAAGAAGAAATCCAAGGACCCCGGATCCGGCGCCAAGGGCGGCGACCTGGACTGGGCCAACCCTTCCAGCTACGTGCCTGAGTTCAGCGAAGCGCTGGGCAAGCTGGCCAAGGGCCAGACCACCGAAACCCCGGTGAAGACCCAGTTCGGCTACCACATCATCCGTGTCGACGACATCCGCACGGCGCAGCTGCCTTCGTATGAGGAAGTCAAACCACAGATCGCCCAGTCGATGCAGCAGCAAAAGCTGGCCACCTTCCAGGCCGACCTGCGCAAAAAAGCCAAGGTCGAATAAACCGCACAGCACCGCGGGCATCCTGCCCGCCCTGCCTCTTCTGAAAAAGCAGCCTTTGGGCTGCTTTTTTCCTGGGGCCAAGCGGATGGGGCGAATTGCCGATTGACGTCGGTGGCGGGGGCCGTTCCAATGGCTGACCCCCCTTCTGGAGCCTCCATGCCCAAGCGCTTTGTTTTTTCCCTGTGTTCCGCCGCGCAGTCGAGGCACGCATGACCCCTCCTGAACCTCTTTCCGCCCCCAGCCTTCCCCAGCCTGTGCAGGACGCCTTGCAGCGCGGCAACCTGGTCGAAGCCATCCAGCTGATGCGCGCCGGCACCGGCCTGGGCCTGAAGGAAACCAAGGACGCGCTGGAAGCCTATCTGCGCGGCGAAGCACCAGCGGGCGGCTTCGCGCCCAAGGCCTTGCCCGCCGGCGCGCCCCTGCCCGCGCAGGTGCAGGAGGCGCTGGACCAGGGCAACAAGATCGAGGCGGTACGGCGCTTGCGGGGCCTGACGGGTATGGGGCTGAAGGAAGCCAAGGATGCGGTGGAGGCCGGGCGCACGGGACTGGACACGGATACGGGTATGGGACCGGGCGCGAGCGAAGGACTGTCCCCGGGCCAGGTGCGCAGCTCCAACGGCTTGTGGTGGTGGCTTGCCGCGCTGGCCGTGCTGGCGCTGGCGGCTTTTGTGCTGCTGGGCTGCGCCACCAAGCCGCCGGCGCCCATCGCCGAACTGGCGCCTTCCGGCAAGCTCAAAGCCGCCATCAATTTCGGTAACCCCATCCTGGCGATTCGCTTGCCGGACGGTTCACCGCGCGGCGTCTCGGTGGATTTGTCCAACGAGCTAGGCAGGCGGCTGGGCGTACCGGTTGAACTGGTGACCTTCACGTCGGCCGGCAAGGTGGTGGAGGCGGTCAGGGATGCTCAGGTCGACATCGCCTTTGTCGCGATAGACCCGGTGCGCGGTGCCGACATGCTGCAGACGCCGCCCTACGTCATCATCGAAGGCGCCTATCTGGTGCGAAACGACTCGCCGATACGCCGCAATGAAGACGTGGACCAGGCGGCCCACCGCGTCGTGGTCGGCAACGGCAGCGCCTACGACCTTTACCTGAGCCGCGAACTCAAGGCCGCCAGGCTGGTGAAGGCCCCAACCTCACCGGCGGTGACCGACGTCATGGTCGCGCAAAACCTGGAGGTGGCGGCCGGCGTCAAGCAGCAGCTCGAAGCCGACGCCAAACGCCTGGCCGGCCTGCGCCTGCTGCCGGGGCACTTTATGGTGATCAACCAGGCCATGGGCCTGCCCAAAGGGCGTGAAGCCGGCGCGCGTTACCTGGCGGCCTTTGTCGAAGAGATGAAAGCGTCCGGTTTTGTGGCCGCGGCGCTGTCGCGCCATGGCATTGAGGGCGCGGCGGTTGCGCCGCCCGTGAAGCCCTGACCGGAATCCCTGTAAGCATGGGCCTACGCCCAGGCAATAGGCGAGACTACGGCCCCTCATATGGTTGGGGTTAAGGTGGTGCTTACGGGGCCGGCAGCAGTTCGGCCCCATCAACAAGGTAAGCACTTGAAGGAGATTTTCATGTACACCATCAAGGAAGTCATGACTCGGCAGGTCGATGTCATCAGCCCCGACGCGAGCATCGCCGAAGCCGCCCAGCGCATGCGCACGGGCGATTTTGGTCTGCTGCCGGTGGGCGAGAACGACCGGCTGACAGGTGCCATCTCCGACCGCGACATCGTCATGCGCGCCGTCGCCGACGGCAAAGGGGCGGATACCCGCGTGCGGGAGGTCATGTCGGAAGGCATTCTTTGGGCCTACGACGACGACACGGTCGAGAATGCCGTGAAGATCATGAGCAAGCACCAGGTGCGCAGGCTGCCCATCGTCAATCACGACAAGCGCCTGGTCGGTATCGTGGCCCTTGGCGATCTTGCGATGAACAAGGCCGAGCTGCAACCCGCGGCCAAGGCCTTGGCCGGCATCTCAGCTTGAGCGAGACGCCAGGGCCCGCGCCCTAGCGTTCTGCTAACCCACCCACTTGCGCGCGTTGTGCCACAGGCTCATCCACGGGCTGCGCTCGCTGGGGTTGCCTGAGGTCCAGCTTTTCTGGATGTTACGGAACACGCGCTCGGGGTGCGGCATCATGGCCGTGAAGCGGCCGTCGGCCGTGGTCACACCCGTCAGGCCACCGGCGCTGCCGTTGGGATTGGCCGGGTAGGCCTCCGTAGGCCGGCCCTGGTTGTCGGTAAAGCGCATCGCGGCAATCGCCTTGGAGGCGTCGCCCCGGAAGGCAAAGTTGGCATAACCCTCGCCGTGCGCAACCGCGATCGGCAGGCGGCTGCCGGCCATGCCCCGCAGGAAAATGCTGGGCGATTCCAGCACCTCGACCATGCTCAGGCGCGCCTCGAAGCGTTCGCTGCGGTTGGTGGTGAAACGCGGCCAGGCCTCGGCGCCCGGGATGATGTCGGCCAGCTCGGCAAACATCTGGCAGCCGTTGCATACGCCCAGGCCGAAGGTGTCCTGGCGCGCGAAGAAAGCCTTGAACTCGTCGGACAGCACCGGGTTGAAGGTGACGGAGCGCGCCCAGCCCACGCCGGCCCCCAGTGTGTCGCCGTAGCTGAAACCGCCGCAAGCGACGATGCCCTTGAAGTCGGCCAGTTTGGCGCGGCCGCTCTGCAGGTCGGTCATGTGCACGTCGCAAGCTTCAAAACCGGCCTCGGTGAAGACGTAAGCCATTTCCATGTGCGAGTTGACGCCCTGCTCGCGCAGCACCGCCACACGCGGCCGTGCCGACAGGTTGAGCGCGGGCGCCGCCGGCAGTTTGGCCGGGTCAAAGGTCAGCTGTACATGCAAGCCCGGGTCGGCGGGGTTGCCGGCGGCCGCGTGTTCGGTGTTGGCGCAGTCGGGGTTATCGCGCTGCTGGCAGATCTTCCAGCTGACCGAATCCCAGACCTGGTGCAGGTCCTGCAGCTTGGCCGAGAACACGGCCTTGGTGTCGCGCCAGACCTGGATCTCACCCTTGCCGACCTCGAGCGAAGCCTGCTGGGGCCGGGTCTTGCCGATGAAATGGCTGAATTTGGACAGGCCGTGTTCACGCAGGGCCTGCATGACCTCGTTGCGCTCTGAAGTCGCCACCTGGATGACGGCACCCAGTTCTTCGTTGAACAGCGCCTTGAGCGTGAGCTCTTCACGGCGCGCGCCGACCTGGCTTGCCCAGTTCTTGCTGTCGCCGGTGTCCATGCGGCTGTCGGAAATGCCGTCGCCTTCGACCAGCAGCATGTCGATGTTGAGCGATACGCCCACATTGCCGGCAAACGCCATTTCGCAAACCGCGGCGAACAGGCCGCCGTCGCTGCGGTCGTGGTAGGCCAAAAGCTTGCCCTCTTTGCGCAGCGCATTGATGGCATTGACCAGCTTGACCAGATCCTGGGGGTCGTCGAGGTCGGGCACCTCGCCCTCTTCCTTGTCCAGCGTCTGCGCGAGAATGGAGCCGCCCATGCGGTTTTTGCCCTTGCCCAGGTCGACCAGGATCAGCGTGCTGTCGGCCTCGTCGCGGTCCAGCTGCGGCGTCAGCGTGCCGCGCACGTCGGGCAGCGTGGCGAAGGCGCTCACGATCAGGGAGACCGGCGAGGTAACCTTTTTGCCGGCGTCACCCTCGCTCCACACGGTGCGCATGGACAGGGAATCCTTGCCGACGGGAATCGACACGCCCAGCGCCGGGCACAGTTCCATGCCCACGGCCTTGACGGTTTCGTACAGCGCGGCATCCTGGCCGGGCTCGCCGCAGGCGGCCATCCAGTTGGCCGAGAGCTTGACGCGCGGCAGCTCGATCGGCGCGGCCAGCAGGTTGGTGATGGCCTCGGCAACCGCCATGCGGCCGGAGGCGGCCGCGTTGACGGTGGCCAGCGGCGTGCGTTCGCCCATGCTCATGGCCTCGCCGGCAAAACCGCTGTAGTCGGCCAGCGTGACGGCGCAATCGGCCACAGGCACCTGCCAAGGACCGACCATCTGGTCGCGATGCGTGAGGCCGCTCACGGTGCGGTCGCCAATGGTGATCAGGAAACGCTTGGAAGCCACGGTCGGGTGGCTCAGCACGGCGATCGCGCTTTTCTGAAGGTCCACGCCGGTCAGGTCTATGGGCTTGATCGCGTGTTTGACGGTTTTCACGTCGCGGTGCATCTTGGGCGGCTTGCCCAGCAGCACATTCATGGGCATGTCGACCGGTGCGGCGGCATCCTTGTCGGACAGCACCAGCTGTTTTTCTTCGGTGGCGACGCCGATGACCGCAAACGGGCAGCGCTCGCGTTCGCAGAAAGCCTGGAACTGCGGCAGCGACTCGGGCGCGACCGCCATCACGTAGCGTTCCTGGCTTTCGTTGCTCCAGATTTCCTTGGGCGAGAGGCCGCTTTCCTCAAGCGGCACGGCGCGCAGGTCGAACTTCGCGCCGCGGCCGGCGTCGTTGACGAGTTCGGGGAAGGCGTTGGACAAACCGCCCGCACCCACATCGTGAATGGCCAGAATGGGGTTGGCCGCGCCCAGCTGGGCGCACTGGTTGATGACTTCCTGGGCCCGGCGTTCGATTTCGGGGTTGCCGCGCTGCACCGAGTCGAAGTCGAGCTGGGCCGCGTTGGCGCCCGAGGCCATGGAGCTGGCCGCGCTGCCGCCCATGCCGATGCGCATGCCGGGGCCGCCCAGCTGGATCAGCAAGGTGCCGGCCGGAAACAGGATCTTCTTGGTCAAGGCCGCATCAATCGTGCCGACGCCGCCAGCGATCATGATGGGCTTGTGGTAACCCCAGCGCTGGCCGGCCACGGTCTGCTCGTATTCGCGGAAATAACCGGCCAGGTTGGGCCGGCCGAACTCGTTGTTAAAGGCCGCGCCGCCCAGCGGGCCCTCGGTCATGATCTGCAGCGGGCTGGCGATGTGTTCGGGCTTGCCATAAGACGTGCCGGCATCGTCAAATAGCCTGGAGACCGTAAAGCCCGTCAAACCCGCCTTGGGCTTGGAGCCGCGGCCGGTCGCGCCCTCATCGCGGATCTCGCCGCCGGCGCCGGTGGAGGCGCCCGGGAAGGGCGAAATCGCCGTGGGGTGGTTGTGCGTCTCGACTTTCATGAGCACGTGCATCTGCACGCCCTCGGTGGCGCTGTAGGTCTGGCGGCCGGTAGCGTCCGGTCTGGCGTAAAAGCGCTGGCTTTTGTAGCCTTCCATGACGGAGGCATTGTCCGAATAAGCCACCACCGTGTGCTGGGGATGCAGCTTTTCGGTGTTGCGGATCATGCCGAACAGGCTTTTTTCCTGCGGCACGCCGTCAATCGTGAAATCGGCGTTGAATATCTTGTGGCGGCAGTGCTCGCTGTTGGCCTGGGCGAACATCATGAGTTCGACGTCGGTCGGGTTGCGCTTCAATTGCGTGAAAGCATTGACCAGGTAGTCGATCTCATCGGCGGCCAGCGCCAGGCCGAACTCGGCATTGGCTTTTTCGAGCGCGGCCTTGCCGCCGGCCAGCACGTCTATGGTCTGCAGCGGTGCGCCCTGCAGCTCGGTGAAGAGGCCCGCGGCTTCCGCGCGGTCGAACATCACGCTTTCAGTCATGCGGTCGTGCAGCAGGCCGGCGACCTGCTCGCGCTGGGCGGTGCTCAAGGCGGTCTTGCTGAAGAAGCCGCTTTTCAACGTGACGCGGTATTCGGTGATGCGCTCCACGCGCTTGACGGCCAGGCCGCAGTTGTGGGCGATGTCCGTGGCCTTGGAAGCCCAGGGCGAGACGGTGCCGAAACGCGGGGAGACGATAAAAACCAGGGCATCGCCCTCCTTGCCGGCAGCCGGCGCGCAGGGCTCGCCATAGCTGAGCAGCGCCGCGAGCTGGGCTTTGGCAGCCTCTGAAGGCGGCGACTCGGTCGCCACCAGGTGCACAAAACGGGCGCTGATGCCGGCGATCTTGTCGTGGATGGCTTGCAGGCGGGGAAGGAGTTGCTGGACGCGGAAGTCGCTGAGGGCGCTGATCCCGTGGGGTTCGCCCTCAAAAGTCGTCAGGTGCAGGGTCACGGTAGCGGTGGCCTTGTAGTGGGAAGTGGGCAGCTCATGGCTGGGGGTTTAACACCACCTGCAAGCGCCTGTTGCCCTGTTTATGGCCGGCCTTTGCGGGGTTCGCGTTAACCCGTAATTTTATCAGCGACTGGGGGCTTGCCGGCCTTGCCGAGCGCCAGACACGGGCACTTTCGCGGAGGATTCAGGCCAAAAAATGCAAAAGCCCTTGGCCCCATGCTGAAAATGCATACGCCGAGGACCAGTGGGATAATCAGGGCCATGAGTATTACTTACAAAGATGCGGCCGGGATCGAAGGCATGCGCCTGGCCGGCAGGCTGGCTTCCGAGGTACTGGACTATCTGGCCCCCTTCGTGAAACCGGGCGTGACCACCAATGAAATCGACCGGCTGGCCCATGACTATATGACCCAGGTCCAGGGCACCATTCCCGCGACCCTGGGCTACGGCCCCCCGGGCTATGTGCCCTACCCCAAATCGCTGTGCACCTCGGTCAACCACCAGGTCTGCCACGGCATTCCCAACGACAAGCCGCTCAAAAAGGGCGACATCGTCAACATCGACGTGACCGTCATCACCAAGGACGGCTGGCACGGCGACAACAGCCGCATGTACCTGGTCGGCGAGGCCTCGATCGCCGCCAAACGGCTGTGCAACATCACCTACGAAGCCATGTGGCAAGGCATCATGCGCGTCAAACCCGGCGTGCGGCTGGGCGACATCGGCTTTGCGATCCAGACCTTTGCCGAAAAACAGGGCTTTTCGGTGGTGCGCGAGTTCTGCGGCCACGGCATAGGCCAAAACTTCCATGAGGAACCCCAGGTGCTGCACTACGGCCGCCCCGGTACGCTCGAAGAGCTGGTTCCCGGCATGACCTTCACCATAGAGCCCATGATCAACGCCGGCAAGCGCGACATCAAGGACGGTCCCGAAAAAGACGGCTGGAGCATCGTGACGCGCGACCACTCGCTGTCGGCGCAGTGGGAGCACACCATCCTGGTGACCGACACCAGCTACGAGGTGCTGACCCTGTCGGCCGGCAGCCCGCCGATCCCGGCCTTTGTGCCGCAGCAAAGCCCGGTCCAGGCCACGGTCAGCGCCTGAGCGGCGCTCCTATGGCCCCCATGCCCGTGCCGCGCGCGTCCCCTGACACGGCCTCTACGGCAATGGCCGGCCTGCCCCAGCTGCGCGAGCAGTACAAGGCCGGCAAGGCCGCCCTGCTGGCCTCGCTGTCCGCCAGCGGCGCGTCCTCGCGCGGCATCCACGGCCTGCTGCAAAAATTCGCCCGCCACACCGACGCCACGCTGCAGGCGCTCTGGGAAGGCGCCGGCTTTCCGGCCGCGGCCTGCCTGGTCGCCGCAGGCGGTTACGGCCGTGGCGAGCTGTTTCCCCACTCGGACGTGGACGTGCTGCTGCTGCTGCCGGACCACACCGACGTCGATGTCGACCCGGCGCTGAAAGCCAAGGTCGAGCGCTTCATTGGCGCCTGCTGGGACGTGGGCCTGGAAATCGGCTCCAGCGTGCGCACCGCGTCCGATTGTGTGGAGGAAGCCTCCAAGGACGTCACGGTGCAGACCTCGCTGCTGGAGGCCCGCCTGGTAGCCGGCGCCAAAAAGAACTTCCAGCAGCTGCAAAAACGCCTGGCCGCCGTGCTGGACCCGCAGGCTTTTTACGTGGCCAAGACGCTGGAGCTGCGCCAGCGCCACAACAAGTTCGAGAACACGCCCTACTCGCTGGAGCCCAACTGCAAGGAGTCACCGGGCGGCCTGCGCGACCTGCAGGTGATCCTCTGGGTGGCGCGCGCCGCCGGCCTGGGCAAGTCCTGGGACGACCTGGCGCGCAAGGGCCTGGCCACGGCCTTTGAGGTGCGGCAGATCAAGGCCAATGAAGCCCTGCTGAGCCTGATACGCGCCCGCCTGCACCTGATCGCCGGGCGCCGCGAAGACCGCCTGGTGTTCGACCTGCAGACCGCCGTGGCCGAATCCTTCGGTTATTCGGCCGAGGCCGACGACGGCAGCAAGCTGCCGCGTCGCGCCAGCGAGGCGTTGATGAAGCGCTACTACTGGGCGGCCAAGGCCGTGACACAGCTCAACCAGATCCTGCTGCTCAACATCGAGGAGCGGCTGAACCCCAACACCTACCCGCTGCGGCCCATCAACGAGCGCTTTTGCGACAAGGCCGGCATGCTGGAGGTGGCCAGCGACGACCTGTACGCGCGCGAGCCGCACGCCATCCTCGAGACCTTTTTGCTCTACGAAACCACGGTGGGTATCAAGGGTCTGTCGGCGCGCACGCTGCGCGCGCTTTACAACGCCCGCGGCCTGATGAACGCCAGCTTCCGAAGGGACCCGGTCAACCGCGCGACCTTTCTGCGCATCCTGCAGCAGCCCGAGGGCATCACCCATGCGATGCGGCTGATGAACCAGACCTCGGTACTGGGCCGCTACCTCTGGATCTTCCGCAAGATCGTCGGGCAGATGCAGCACGACCTGTTCCACGTCTACACGGTGGACCAGCACATCCTGATGGTGCTGCGCAATGTGCGGCGCTTCTTCATGGCCGAGCACTCGCACG
>Ga0102595_100575_pt1 | contig 23334 bp, 18 predicted proteins | sample Araplaol_mTSA_r2_2_FD_76864 | JGI IMG/M metagenome (GOLD analysis project Ga0102595, IMG submission 76864) | Arabidopsis root microbial communities from North Carolina, USA - plate scrape MF_Col_mTSA_r2 (SPADES assembly) (version 2) | ecosystem: Host-associated > Plants > Roots > Endosphere...
CGCCATTCGCCCTGATTGGCTCCCTGTTCGGCGGTGGCGAAGAGTTGTCGATGCTGGAGTTCGACCAGGGCCGCGCGGCACTGTTGCCGGCATCGGAAGGCAAGCTGAAATCGCTGGCCAAGGCGCTGACCGAACGTCCGGGCCTGAAGCTGGATATCACCGGCCGTTTCGATGAAGCGGCGGAAGGGGATGCCCTCAAACGTGTGGCACTTGAACGCAAGCTGCGCCAGCTCAAGACGCGCGACCTGCAGGCGCGCGGCGCCGCGCTGCCTGAAGGCGGCGTCGTGGTGTCAAAAGAGGAATACGCGGCCTTGCTGGAACGTGCATACAAGGACGAGAAGTTCGTCAAGCCGCGCAATGCCCTGGGCTTCGCGAAATCGCTGCCTGTGGAAGAAATGGAAAAGCTGATGCTGGCGAATGTCAAGCTTGAGCAGGACGACTTCATCACGCTTGGCAATCGTCGCGCGCAGGTGGCCAAGGACTGGCTGGTTGGGCAGGGCCAGGTTGCGCCGGAGCGCATCTTCCTGGTGGCACCCAAGCCAGGTGCGGCCGGCCGCGTCGATTTCGCATTGCACTAGGAGCACTGCATGGCCATGCTGGAATTGGGTAACGCGCAACTGCACTACGAGCTGATCGAAGGCGATCCGCGCAAGCCGTTACTGGTGTTCCTGCATGAGGGCTTGGGCAGTATCGGCATGTGGAAGGAATTCCCGGACCGGCTGTGCGCGGCCACCGGTTGTCCGGGGCTGGTGTATGAGCGCCAGGGCTATGGCCGATCGTCACCCCAGCCAGCGCCGCGCAGCATCCACTACCTGCACCAGTCGGCGTTGATCGAATTGCCGGCAGTGATCGAGCGCCTGGCGCCAGGGCGCGAGCATGTCGTGGTGGGGCATTCGGACGGTGGCAGCATTGCGCTGATCTACGCGGCGGGACGGCCGCAGGGCCTGCTTGGCGTGATCAGCGCGGCGGCGCACGTATTTGTGGAAGAGATCACGATTGAAGGAATTCACGCCGTGCTGGCGGCCCATAGCGCGGGCAAGATGCGGGCGCTGGCACGCTATCACGGCGACAAGGCGGAGCAGGTGTTCTCATCCTGGGCAGATACCTGGCTCGCACCGTGGTTCAGGCAGTGGAACATCGAGTACCTGCTGCCGGCGATTGCCTGTCCGTTGCTGGCAATGCAGGGCAGCGACGACAATTATGGCTCCGGTGCGCAACTCGATGCCATTGAACGAGGCACGCCGGGCGCGCGCCAGTTGATGCTGCCCGGCTGCGGCCATAGTCCCCATATCGAGCAGCCGGAAGCGGCGTTGCATGCAATGGCTGCCTTCATCAATCCTTTGGCGGGGTAGCAGAAGGCTTCTGCGGCTTTGCGTGCTTGAGCATTGCTGCCAGCAGGGTCACGTCTTCATCGTTTTCCGGTGCCATTGCGGCGGCCTGCTGCCGGCGCGGTCCGTTCGCCACTTTGGCGGGGCGCGGGTGTACTGCCATGGATTTCGCTGCTGCGGACGGCGCAGGAGCAGGCGCAGGCGGCGCGGGCGCGGGTGCGCTTTGCTCCAATGCCGCGTTCACGATCGTGGCGGCCTGCTGCGCGGGCGGCTCCTGCGAAAGAGCGGGCGGTTGCGGCGTGACCGGTTGTGCTGCATGCGTGGTCAATCCCGGCGGGTGCCCGGGTACGGATGCCTCTTTCTGCAGCCAAACCCAGGCTGCGGCGCTGGTAGCAAGCAGCGTGGCGATAGCCGCAAGCCTTGCGCGCCGCGGTGCATCCCACCGAATCCATTGGCGGGCAGGAACAGGAACGCTGCCGCCATTTGCAAGTCGTGCCAGTATGCGATGGCTATCGTCCCGCAACGCGGAGCCTGCAAACAAGTCCGGCCGCATAAGTCCTCCCAAAGCTTGATTTCGCTCGACCCGTCCGATTGCGGGCCGGCATAGGATTCAAGTGTCGCGCGCCGTACGCGCTTTCGTATTGATGGATCGCACCATGTTGCCATTTATCGTTGCGGGCGTCTTCGTGGCGGCGAGCGCCGCCGGCTGGCTGTTACTGTTCCCACCAAAACGCGGACCAAGTCCACGCCAGCGCCGACTGCTGCTGTCCGGTGCGGGGGGAGCGCTGCTGGCCGGTTTGCCGTCGCTGCTGGTGCACCTGCTGCGGCCGCGCCAGCTGGTGCCGGCTTTTGACGAAGGCAGTCGACCCGCCGACCCGCAAATCACGGCTTTGCTGCAAGGCGAACAACTGGTGCCGCCGCTGCCGTTGCCACCGCTGGCTTTCTCCTCGGCGGAGGTGGAGCTGTTGCGTCCCATGCTGTCGCAGGCCGATCGTGACTGGCGGCGCCTTGACCGTGATTTCGCACAGCGGCTGCTGGCAGTGTTCAATGTGATGCGCGAGCGATACGGCTATGAAATGGCTCTGCTGGAAGGCTACCGCAGCCCGGAGCGACAGGACAAGCTGGCCGCGGCCGGAAACCACGTCAGCAACGCACGTGCTTTCCAGAGCTACCACCAGTTTGGGCTGGCCGCCGATTGCGCCTTCGTCCGCGCAGGAAAGCTGGTGATCAGCGAGCGCGATCCCTGGGCCATGCGCGGCTATCAGCTGTACGGCGAAGCCGCGGAAGCAGCCGGCATGGTGTGGGGCGGGCGCTGGAACATGATGGACTTCGGTCATACCGAATTGCGCACACGCGATACAAGGGCTTGAGGCGGCTCAAGGGACGCGGTGCGGCTTGGTGGCAACATCGGCCAACCTGCCTTCCTTTTCCGGGCCCATCATGCTGCAACGAACCTGGTACCTGCTCACCGACCGGCGCACCTTGAACATACTGGCCTTTGCCTTGCTGGCTGGCCTGTTCTTCCTGGGCGCCGAACTCCTGCAACTTGCGCTGGCGTGGGCACTGGCCGGCATCGCGGCGGCCGGCTTGCTGGTGCTGGCGGCGTGGGCCGCACGGCGCTATCTCGCACAGCGGCGCGAAGCGGAGCCGGCGCCGCCTGTCGAAACGCGCGCCGAGGCCGACCTGAATGCGGTCCGTAGCGCAATGCAGGAGGCGGTCGGCACCATCAGGAATTCACGACTTGGCCGCACAACGGGGGCACGCGCATTGTATGAGTTGCCCTGGTATATGGTGATCGGCAATCCGGCCGCAGGCAAAAGCAGCGCGATCACGCAGTCGGGATTGCAGTTTCCGTTTGCCGATCCGAAGGCGATCCAGGGCGTGGGCGGCACGCGGCAATGCGACTGGTTCTTTACCGCGCAGGGCATCCTGCTCGATACCGCCGGCCGCTACGCGGTTCAGGCAACGGACCGGGAGGAGTGGCATGGTTTTCTCGGGCTGCTGAAAAAGCACCGGCCGCGGGCGCCGATCAATGGCATCATCATCGCAGTCAGCATTGCCGAGTTGCGCGGCGACGACACGGAGCCAGTGCTGCAGCTGGCCCGCAGCCTGCGCCAACGCGTACAGGACCTGATTGAAAAACTGGAGGTGTTCGCGCCGGTGTACGTGATGTTCACCAAGGCCGACCTGGTTGCCGGCTTTGCGGACTTCTTCACGGGCGCGGAAACGGCGGAGCGGGAGCGGCCCTGGGGCGCTACCATGCCGTTCAAGCAGAAGGCCGGCTGTCGCGACCTGCTGGAGTTCTTCGAACGGAGCTTCGATGAGTTGTGCGAAGGTTTGCGTGAGATGGGAATCGCCACCATGGCGCAGCGTCGCCGTGAGCTGGTACCGGCCGGCGTGCATACCTTCCCGCTGGAATTCGCGGCCTTGCGCGCACCCCTGAAGGCATTCCTTGCCACGCTGTTCGAGGACAATCCATTCCAGTTCCGCCCCGTGTTCCGGGGCTATTACTTCACCAGCGCACTGCAGGAAGGGCAGCCCCTGTGTGCGCAGTCGCTTCGTGTCGCCAAGCGTTTCGGCCTGACTCAAGTGGCCGAAGCGCCGCCGCGTACTGGTGCGGGCGTTCAGGCGGGGTATTTCCTGTCGAGGCTTTTCCGGGATGTGATCTTCGCCGACAAGGACCTGGTTTCCCAATACGCCACGCGCCGGCAACGCCTGTTCCGCAACGCTGGATTTGGCGGAGCGGTCCTGCTGCTTGGAGTTGCGCTTGGCGCCTGGACCTGGTCGTATTCGGGCAACGCGCAGCTGGTTGCCAACGCGGCGGCGGACCTGGATAAGGCGATCAAGCTGCAGGCGCTGCGCCCGGACCTTCAATCGCGCCTGGAGGCGTTGCAGCTGCTGCAGGATCGCATCGGGCAACTGGACAAGCTGGATCGCGAGTCGCCCTGGCTGCTTGGAATGGGCCTGTACCAGGGCGATGTGCTGGGTCGCAAGTTGCGCACCGAGTATTTCAAAGGCATGGGCGAAATCCTGCTGAGGCCTGTTGTGGCCAGCCTGGAGACGCAATTGTTCGCGCTCGGCCAGCGCGAGGCGGGCAGTGTCGAGGACTCCTATAACGCGCTGAAGGCTTATCTGATGCTGGCCGAGAAATCCCACGCAGAACCCGGCCACCTGGGCGACCAGCTGACGCGCCATTGGCGAGGCTGGCTCGAAGCGAATCGCGGCGCCATGCCGCGCGAGCAGCTGTTGCGCAGCGCGGAAGGTTTGCTGGCGTTTTACCTGTCGCAGGTTGACGATCCGGCCTGGCCCCGCATTGAACCCAAGCTGGCACTGGTCGATGCCGCGCGCGACCAGCTGCGGCAAGTGGTACGCGGCATGACGGCGCGTGAGCGCGTCTATGCCGAGATCAAGGCGCGGGCCGGCACGCGTTATCCCGCAATGACGGTGGCGCGCATTGTCGGCGAGCGGGACCGGGAACTGGTGCAGGGCAGCCGTGCCATCTCTGGCGCATTCACGCGGGAGGCCTGGGAAGGTTATGTTCGGGGCGCGATCCGCGAGGCAGCCAGCAACGCGCTCCAATCGAACGACTGGGTGCTGAAAACGGCGGAGCGCACCGACCTGACACTGGAAGGCAGTCCCGAACAATTGCAAAAAGCCCTGACCGACAACTACAAGTCGGAGTACAGCAAGGAATGGCGAGCCTTCCTGCAAGGTGTCGCAATTGCGCCAATGCCTGATTTTCCCCACGCTGTCGAGGCCATGAATCGCCTTGGCGACCCGGCCATTTCCCCGCTGCTGAAAGTGTGGAGCGCCGTGGTGGCGCAGACAGCCTGGGACAGCCCGGGCCTGATGGCGGCCGGAGGGCAACGCTCAGACCAGGGGTTGGCGCATTGGGTCAAGGCACGGCTGTTCGAACGCACGCCAGCCGCCGGTGCCGTCGCGGCAGCGCTGCCGCAGGCGGGTGCGTTGGGCCGCGAGTTCGCGCCGGTAGCGGCATTGCTGGCAGCGCGCGACAAGGACAGCTCGCTGATGCGCGCCTATCTCGATCATCTTTCGCGGCTGCGTGCACGCCTTAACGGCATCCGCAACCAGGGGGATCCAGGTCCCGGTGCCAGGCAGCTGATGCAGCAGACGCTTGAGGGGAGCGGCTCCGAACTGGCCGATGCGCTGCGTCATGTGGATGAACAGATGATGGCGGGGCTGGATGACGCACAGAAGCAGGCCATCCGGCCTTTGCTGGTGCGGCCGCTGGCGCAGGTATTTGCGGGATTGGTCGCGCCTGCAGAGGCGGAGATCAACAAGACCTGGCAGGCGCAGGTTTACGAGCCGTTCAACCGCACGCTCGCGGGTAAATTCCCCTTCGCGCCGGCCGGCAGCGCGGAAGCCAGCCAGGCGGAAATTGGCCAGCTGTTTGGTCCGGAAGGTGCGATTGCCAGGTTTGTCGGCGGCTCCCTCGGCGCGCTCGTGGTACGGCGTGGGGATGTGCTGGCGCCGCGAACCTGGGCAGAGCTGGGGCTCAACTTCACGCCGCAAACCTTGCAGCGCTTTCCGGCCTGGATGGCGCCGGTGGCGGCGGGCGGGGTGGCATCGAGCACGCAAACCGTATTCCAGCTGTTGCCGCATGTCCCCAGCGGGCTGGCGGAGTATTCGATCGAGATCGACGGCCAGTTGCTGCGCTTCCGCAACAGCGTGCCGCAATGGGCGAACATGGTCTACCCAGGACCGCAGGGAACCAGCGGCGTGCGGATCAGCGGCGTAACGCAGGAAGGCAAGGTGGTGGAGCTGTTCAGCGAAACCGGTGCCACCGGCTTGCGCCGGATGATCGATGCCGCCTCCCGCGCTCGCAAGGAGGAGGGCGTGCATGAACTGCGCTGGAGCAGCGGCGGCGCTACCGTGACTGTGGACCTGCGCATCACGAGTTCGCCGGGTAGTGCGCAGGGTGACAGCGGCTATCGTGGCATGCGTTTGCCCGAAACCGTGGTCGGCAAGGGAACTGCGCCATGAGCGCCCCTTCGCAGCGCGTCGCCTATTTCGGCAAGCTGCCGGGAAGCGGCGATTTTGTGCGGTCACCGGGCGACCAGGTGCTGTTGGAGCTGGTCGACCAGTGGCTGGCCGCCGTCATGCAGCGGCTCGCTGCCAACCCGCGCTGGCGCCAGCATTACGATGCCTGCCCGCCGCTGGATTTTGCGTTCATCGGAACGCGATCGCGCCAGGTGGTCTGCGGGCATCTGCTGGCAAGTCGGGACCAGTCGGCGCGCCGCTTCCCGTTCGCCTGCATGGCCGTGCACCAGGTCGCGAAGCCTCGCGACTTCCTTCCGTGCAGTCCGCTGGCACTGGCGCCAGCCTGGGAAGGCCTGGCCATTGCGGCCGGTGCGGCTACTGCCGCTGCCGTAAGGCCGGTCGACGGCATCCTGCTGGTACCTCTCGACGAGGCAGGCCAGGCGCAAGCTGCCCTGGAAGACTTCCTCGCAGATGCTTGCCTGGCGAGCCTGGAAGAGGCGCTGGCGGGGCCGCCCGGGAGCATGCCGGCGCGGCACCTGCTGCTCGCACTGGGCCTGCTGTTGTCGCCGCTCCGCGAGCATGCACCAGTTACTTCGCGCTGCCTGGCGCTGCCTTTGCCGCGCGAAGCGTCGTTGCGGCTTCCGGTTGCAGCATACTGGATGTCGCTTGCGGCACCCTTGCTGGCACGCCAGGATCTCGAAATTTCCCTGTTCCTCGCTCCCGTTGCCGGGCAGCCGTCATTGATCATCGGACTGGACGGGGCCAATCCGGCCGGCCTGTATTCGGTGATCGATCCTCAGGCAGCGCAGGAGAGCATGGTGATAGTTGGCGATTGCGCCTGGGCGGAAGCGGCGTTGCACGGAGATGCACCGTTGCAGCGCCTGGCAGCCTGCCTGGAGCAGGGGCAGTTGGGGTTGCCCGTTGCGATGCAACTGTTCCATGAGACATTTTGCTGACAAAGGAGCGCGCCATGCGTCAATTGGCTCTGGTTTTTTTGTTGACCTGCGCACCAGCCATTGCGCAGCTGGCGCCGGTGGTGGTATCCGGCACGGTGCCGGACGAAGCGACCAAGGCCGCGATCGTGCAGCGGGCGCGCGCGCTGTATGGCGTAGCGCGCGTCGTGGACCAGGTGGCGGTTGGCGGCGTGGTGGCGCCGCCAAACTGGAGCGCGCATATGCAAAAACTGCTCGCCGAACCACTGAAGCAGGTCACCCAGGGGCAATTGACGGTTGAAGGCAACCGGGTAGGAATCCGTGGCGATGTTGCGAATGAAGCGCTGCGGCAGCAGGTGGCCAGCGACATGGCCAACAGCCTCAATCCGACTTACACCATCAGCAACGGCCTGCGCGTCAATGCACCGGCGCAAAAGCTGCTCGACACCGCGCTGGCCCGGCGCATCATCGAGTTCGAAAGCGGGCAGGCGGTGCTGCGCCCGTCCGGGATGCTGATCCTGGATGAAATGGCTGCCGCCCTGGGGCAGATTGGCGGACGCAAGGTCGAAGTGATCGGCCACACCGACAATACCGGCACGCGCGAAGCCAACCTGGCGCTCAGCCTGGCCCGCGCCGGCGCCGTGCGCAGCTATCTTGCTGCCAAGGGCATTGCTGCCGCCAGTATCGCGGTGGCGGGCGCGGGGCCGGACCAGCCGCTAGCCGACAATGCCAGCGCAGAAGGGCGAGCCCGCAACAGGCGCATTGAGTTTCGCGTAGCCGACTGACGCGGCTCAGGGCAGCGTCATCGTCAGCGTGGCGGGTCGCGGCGGCTGCTTGACCACGTCCTGGTAAGCAGCCAGCGTGGCGCTGGTCGAGCTGGCAAGCGTATAGCGCATGGCGCCGAACGAGGTCAATGCCGCCAGGGTGAACACGCCACTAGCGATCCATAGCGGCGCGTTGCTTTGCAGTTTGTGCGCGACGTTGTCCGGTCGCGCGGCGCTCGGTGAAAATCCCTTGCTCTTGCCGCGCAGGTGCGCTATCTCGTCGCCGAGGCGCGCGGTGAGGTAGGACAGGCGGTCGGCGTCATCCAGCGCATAACGGCCCCTGAAACCGAGCAACAGGCACATATGGAATACCTGCAAGGCTTGCAGCCGTTCGCTGCCCTTGAGGCGCAGTTGTTCGACCTTGTCGAAGAAGTGCTCGCCCGCCAGCTGGTCGCCGAACAGCAGCAACTGCAGGGGCCTGCGTTCCCAAGCCTCCCGCAATGGAAATGCGGACGCGAGTATGGTTTCGTCCAGTGCGGCACAGAAGGCATACTTGGCGCTCTCAATGTCCTCGGCCGCGATGTGGAGTTCGCGCGCCTGCTTGCCGAAGTCGTCGAGAAAGCTGCGGATGGCGGCGGCGAAGTCCGTCTCGCATGGCGGTGCACTGCCATGACGCAACAGGGAGAGCATATGGAAGCCTTCGTGCATCAGGTCCACCAGGGCCGGGACGCGTTGCTGGGCGGGGGCGGCGCGCCGTTCGATGAAATGGCTCATGCTGTCACCACCAGCAGTTCGAGCCGAAGTTCCTTGATCCCCGCCGGCACGTAGATGGAAATGGATTGCGCCTTGAGCATTTGCTCATACAGCACGCCGCGGTTTTCGAGCGCGAAATAGCAGGTGTCGGGGCGCACCGGGATGGCAGAGGGAACTTGCGGTGCGTGCATCAGCTTCACGCCGGGCATGGCGGACAGCACGCATTGTTCGACATCATCCGGTGCGCCGGCCTTGACGCGCAGCGGCACCGCCTCGATCAGTTCCAGCACCGGTATGGCCGCCGCGATGGCGAGGTACAAGGTAGCGCCAGCGCTAATCTTGCCGGAATCGAGCTTGCCCATATGGTAGCCGGGCTTTTCCTCGCGAAGGGAGATGGCGAAATAGCGCGCCGAGATCACGGTGTCCAGGAGTTCGCGGATCAGGGCGTCGAGTTGCAGGAAGGCCGGGCCGGGTGCCGCGTGGTCGTACGAAGGCAGGTTGCCAAGGCGGACCAGGCGCGAGTAGGTCATCAGTCCACCCGCCAGGCCGAGCATGGCCTGGTACAGGCGCTCGGGATGGATCGAAGGATGGCGCAGCAGGTGCAGCAAGGCCGCAGCCGATGAGGAGACCGTGTGCAGCAGCCAGAATGACGACACGTCGCCGGATCGGAATTCGATGACGTTGCGGCTTGGCTCGCGCATATGGCCCTGCAATGCGTTGACCTTGGCCTGCAAGGCGTCCATCAGCTGGTCGAGCAGCAGCTTGAGGCGGGGCGTCGCGCCGATTGAAACAGACGGCGGCATGAAGGCCGGATCAAACTCGAAGCTGCCCGAGACGATACGCCGCAGCCGGACCAAAGGAAAACTGTCATAGGCGCCGCGCGGTTCCAGGTCGGACACCAGGCGCACCTGCTTGCGGAGATAGGTCAAGCCGGCCGGCAAGGCATCGCTGAACAGGTCGGCGGTCTCGCGCTCCGCCTGCTGGAATCGGTCGGCTTCCTGCGAGGGCAGGGCTGCGTGATAACAGATTTCCTGCACCTCCGCCGGCAAGGTGGTCAGGTCGATGGTTGCAGGCAGTGGGTCGCTGGCTGGCGCGTCGAACAACTCGCCCTCGCGAAAAATCGCGCGCAGGGCGAGCAGGCGCAGTTTGCCATTCGCCAGTGCCGCCGTGTCCCATTCCACCGATTGCACGCCCCACAGCATAGGTTGCGCTGCCAGCACTGTCGCGTGCATGCGTGCCTCGTGATAGCGGTCCTGCTGCTGGAAGTGTTGTGGACGCAGGAACAGACCTTCGCTCCAAAGGATCTTTGCGGGTAATGTCATGCCGGCCTCCCTGGTTGAGGTATCCATTAAAACTGGCGCCGTGCAGCCTGCATTTGCGCGGGCGCAAACTGGCGCGCAGCGATGTCGGAGGCCTTTGAGACAACGCAATGGCGAGCACGCGCTTCGATTCAATAATGGCCTTCACTTTGCGGAAGGAGAGAACGATGCGCAGAACATTGATCGCAGTATTGATAGGCGCGGGCATGCTGGCCGGATGCGCCACCGATGCGCCGCAGAAGGTCGGCGAGCGATTCATCCCCCAGACGCTGGAAAAGATGCTGGCCGAGGCGGATCGGGCGGCAGCGGCCGGCCAGCACGAGAAGTCGCATGCTGCACTAAAGGCCGCGGCTGCGAGTTATCCATCCGAAAAGACGCCTTGGCTGCAGATGGCGCAAATGCGCTTTGATCGCGGCAATTACACCGACGCCATCGTTCATGCGCAGGAAGTCCTGCAGCGCGATCCGGCCGACAAGCAGGCCCTCAGCATCATCGCCGTCAGCGGCCTGCGCCTGTCGACGCGCTCGCTGGCGGAACTGAACCAGCAAAGCAGCCTTGGCGGATCGGTGCGCAGCGAAGCGCAGGAACTGGCGCGCACCTTGCGCAGCACACTTGGCGAAGATGTGCTGGTTCCCGTGGCGGGAGGTGCGCGGCAGCCGAGAAGGACTGCGCCCCCGCTCAAATTGCCGGCGCCGCGCACGGCGCCTATTCCCGCCACCGCTGCCGATCCCTTCGGCGCGCTCAAATAAGGAGCTGGCCATGGCAAACCGTGACAGCGTGCAGAAGCGCCTGACCAAGGTCCGTCCGCCCCGGGTGCAAATGACCTATGACGTCGAAGTTGGGGGCGACATGGAAAACAAGGAGCTGCCTTTCGTGGTTGGGGTGATGGGTGACTTTGGGGGCAACCCTGGCGTCCCGCAAAAGCGGCTGAAGGAGCGCAACTTCGTCAACATCGACAGCAATAACTTTGATGAAGTGCTGGCAGGCGTGAATCCGGTGCTGAATTTCCAGGTACCGAACCGGCTGGGCGGGGAGGGAGAATTCCCGGTAGAACTGCGCTTCGGCTCCATGCAGGACTTCCGCCCGGAAGCCATCGTACGCCAGGTCGAACCTCTGGGGAAACTGCTGGAAGCGCGCAGCAAGCTGGCCGACCTGCGCAACAAGCTGGCTGGCAACGACAGGCTGGAGGACATCCTGACGGACGTGCTGCAGAACACCGAACACCTGGCGGCTATCGTGCCGAAGGAGGATTGAATGAGCGCGCAAATGAAGGCATCTGCGGCGGCCGTCGCGGAGGACGGCGACCTGCTGGACCGCATTGTCGAGGAAAGCAGGGTGGCCAAGTCCGGCAGCGAGCATGAACGTGCGCGGGACATCATCGGCGAACTGGCGCGCCAGGTGATGCAGGGTACAGTGCAAATGTCGCACAACCTGTCAGCGACCATCGATGCCCGCGTGGCGGAGCTGGACCGCTTGATCTCGGAGCAGTTGAGCGCCATCATGCATGCGCCCGAATTCCAGAAGCTCGAACAAAGCTGGACCGGCCTGCATTACCTGGTGCGCAGCACGGCATCCGGGCCTACGCTGAAAGTCCGCCTGCTGAACGCCACCAAGCGCGAACTGGTGCGGGATTTCCAGAGCGCGCTGGACTTCGACCAGAGCACCATCTTCAAGAAAGTCTACGAGGAGGAATTTGGCACCTTCGGCGGCTCGCCTTATGCGGCGCTGCTGGGAGACTTTGAGATATCGCGCCAGCCAGAGGACATCTATTTCATCGAGCAGATGTCGCACCTGGCCGCCGCAGCCCATGCGCCATTCATCAGCGCCGCCTCGCCCGAGCTGTTCGGGCTGGAAAGCTACGGCGACCTGGGCAAGCCGCGCGACCTGGCCAAGGTGTTCGATACCGTGGAATACGCCAAGTGGAAAGCGTTCCGTGAAACAGAGGATTCGCGCTACGTTGGCCTGACGCTGCCGCGCTTCCTGGGACGCTTGCCGTTCAATCCCGTCGACGGTACCACGGTGGAGGGCTTCAACTTCGTGGAGGAGGTGAATGGGCGCGACCACCACAAATACCTGTGGTGCAACGCCGCCTATGCTTTCGGCGCCCGGCTGACCAAGGCACACGAGGAATTCGGCTGGTGCGCCGCCATCCGCGGCGTGGAAGGCGGCGGCCTGGTGGATGACCTGCCGACGCATACCTTCAAGACCGACGAAGGCGAAGTGGCGCTGAAATGCCCGACTGAAGTGGCAATCACGGATCGCCGGGAAAAGGAGCTGAGTGACCTGGGTTTCATTTCCCTGGTCCACTGCAAGAACACCGCCTATGCCGCCTTTTTCGGCGCCCAGTCGGCGCAAAAGGCCATGCGCTACAGCTCCGACGCCGCCAACGCCAATGCGGTGCTGTCTTCGCAATTGCAGTATATCTTCGCCGTCTCGCGCATCGCCCACTACATGAAGGCCATGATGCGCGACAAGATCGGCAGCTTTGCCGCCGCTTCCAATGTGGAAGACTTCCTGAACCGCTGGCTGATGAAGTATGTGCTGCTGGACGATAACGCCAGCCAGGAACAGAAGGCGCAGTTTCCGCTGCGCGAGGCTTCGGTCCAGGTCAGTGAGGTGCCCGGACGGCCTGGCGTATTCCGTGCCGTCAGCTTCCTGCGTCCCCACTTCCAGCTCGACGAGCTGACCGTTTCCCTCCGCCTCGTGGCGGAACTGCCGCAAACCACCAACTACTGAGAAGGAGCACTGCGATGGCAATTGACGTCTACCTGCATATCGACGGCATCAAGGGTGAGTCGACCGATGACCGCCATAAGGACTGGATCGAGTGCAAATCGGTCAGTTGGTCGGTGGAGCAGCCTCGCTCGGCCACGTCTTCCACCGGCGGCGGCCACACCGCTGAACGTTGCGAGCACCGCGACGTGGTGATCACCAAGCTTGCCGACCTGGCCTCGCCGATCCTGTTGCAGACCTGTTCCGCCGGCCGCACGATCCCCAGGGCCAAGCTGGAGTTCATGCGTGCGGATGCGCAGGGCGAGCGCGTCAAGTATTTCGAAATCGAACTCGATAACGTGCTGATTGGCGCGGTGTCCCCATCGGTAAGCGAGGGCGACATCCTGACCGAAGAAGTGGGCTTCAAGTTTTCGAAGGTGCGCTGGAAGTACACGCAGCAGCGGGTCTCGGGCGGCATGGGCGGCAATACGTCCGGCGGCTGGGACCTGGCAACCAACCGCATCGCATGATTTTGGAGGGAGTTGCGGCTGCGGCGCGCAAGTGCCGCAGCCGTTTTTTTTTCGGAGGTGCGGCATGGACGGTTACAGGGCGGGATTGCTGGACCGCTTGCTGGGAATCCATCCTGGCGGGCGTTTCCTGTCGCAGGAGCAGTTGAAGGAGAGCGTGGCGCGCGACCTGGAGGCCTTGCTCAATACGCGTACAGCGCTGTCGGCGCAGCTACTACAGCCTTACCCGGAATGCGCGTCGTCGATCCTGAACTTCGGCCTGGCGGACTTCGCCGGACTGTCTCATAGCAGCAGTGAGGACCGGTTGCGCATCTGCAGCAGCATCCGCCAGGCCGTAGAGCGGCACGAGCCGCGCCTGTGCAATGTGCAGGTTTCCCTGTCCGAGCGTTCCGGCGCCGTCAACCGCATCGATATCGTCATCGCCGGCAAGTTGCGGATGAACGGCGCGAATGAGGCCGTCAGCTTCAGCGCGGCCTTGCAACCGTCATCGCTGCATTATTCCATCAAGCGGGGAGCCATCGCATGAGCATTCAACTGAAGACCCTGATCGGAAAACTGAACGGCACGTGCCATGCTGCCGCCACCCGGGCGGCGAATATCGCCATTGGCATGGGACACGGCGAGGTCGATGTCGAGCATCTGCTGCTTGCCCTGCTGGAGCAGCCCGATTGCGATTTGCTGGCGATCGCACGCCGCTGCGAGGTCAGCGCAACGGCACTTGAAGCGGATTTGCGGCGCGAACTGGCCGGCGTTCGGCTGTCCACTGCGCGCGTGCCGGTTTTTGCGCGACGGCTGCAAGTGATGCTGGAACATGCCTGGCTGATCGCCTCGTTGGCCTTGCCGCAGCCCGACCAGGTGCGCAGCTGCCATCTGCTGCTCGCGCTGTTGACGGAGTCGGAACTGTCGCAGCAGGCCGCGCGGATATCAAGCCTGTTCGCGCGCTTTCCGGTCGATGGATTGAAGCATCGCATGGAAAAGTACGTTGCGGGATCTGGAGAAGCGTTGTTGCCGGCGGCGTCGCCAGAGCCAGGGATGCCGCAACCCGCGCCGGCTTCAGCTCCTGCGCTGGCGCAGTACACGGTCAACCTGTGCCAGTTGGCGCGTGAAGGAAAGCTCGATCCGGTCGTTGGCCGCGCAGCGGAAGTGCGGCAATTGATGGACATCCTGCTGCGGCGCCGGCAGAACAATCCTATCCTGACCGGCGAGGCTGGCGTTGGCAAGACCGCGGTAGTTGAAGGCCTGGCCTTGCGCATCGCGGCCGGCGAAGTGCCCCCGCCGCTGGTTAATGTGGCTTTGCATGCGCTCGACCTGGCGCTGCTGCAGGCCGGCGCCAGCGTACGAGGGGAATTTGAGGCCCGCCTGAAAAATGTTATCGACGAGGTGCGCCGCAGCCCCCATCCGATCGTCCTGTTCATCGATGAGGCGCACACGATGATCGGGGCCGGCGGCACCGCAGGGCAGGGCGATGCCGCCAACCTGCTCAAACCGGCCCTGGCGCGCGGCGAGTTGCGCACGATCGCGGCAACCACCTGGAGCGAATACAAGCGCTATTTCGAGAAAGATGCGGCCCTGGCTCGACGCTTCCAGGTAGTCAAGGTCGAGGAGCCGGATGAAGAGACTGCCGCCGGCATGCTGCGCGCCATGGTGCCGCTGATGGAAAAGCATTTCGGCGTGCGAGTTCGAGACGACGCTGTTACGGCGGCGGTGCAGCTGACGCATCGCTACATCAACAGCCGCCAGCTGCCGGACAAGGCAGTCGGCGTGCTCGATACTGCTTGTGCGCGTGTGGCGCTCGGGCAATGCGCCTCGCCCGCGCTGCTGGAAGATGCCACCTGCCAGATCGAGCGATTGTCGGTTCGCATTGCGGCGCTGGAGAGTGACGCGGCGACCGGTGCCTGCAGCGGCGACCCTGGACCATCCGCGTTACCGGCCCTGCGCGACGAGCGAGGCAGCCTTCAGGCCTGGCGTGCTGAGCTGGCCGCGCGGCACGAGCGTGAACGCGACCTGTGCGCGCGCGTGATCGCGCTGCGGCAGGAAGGCGATGCCCCAGGTGCGGCGACCTTGCAGCGGGAGCTGCAAGGATTGCAGCGCGAAACGCCATTGGTGCCGCTGGAAGTGGATCGCCACGTGGTGGCCGCTGTGGTTGCGGCGTGGACCGGCATCCCCATCGGGCGCATGCTGCGCAATGAGATCCGCACCATGCAGCTGCTCAAACCGGCCCTGGAATCGCGCGTGCTGGGACAAGCGCATGCCGTCGAAACCATCGTGCAGCGCATGCGTACAGCACGGGCCGGCCTTGATGACCCGCGCAAACCGAAAGGGGTTTTCCTGCTGACTGGACCTTCCGGTGTGGGCAAAACGGAAACCGCGCTGGCGCTGGCCGACTTGCTGTATGGCGGGGAGCGCAAACTGGTGACCATCAATATGAGCGAATACCAGGAGGCGCATAGCGTGGCTGGCTTGAAAGGTTCGCCGCCCGGCTACGTCGGCTATGGCGAAGGCGGGGCGCTGACCGAGGCCGTGCGGCGTTGCCCTTACTGCGTGGTGCTGCTCGACGAGGCCGACAAGGCGCACCCGGATGTGCTGGAACTGTTCTACCAGGTGTTCGACCGCGGCATGCTGGAGGACTCGGAAGGACAGATGGTCGACTTCAGCAACACGGTCATCGTATTGACATCCAACCTTGGCTCGGGCGCCATCATGCAGGCCTGCCTGAACCGCGGCGAGGCGCCGCTGCCATCGCCGGAGGAGCTCGACGCGCTGCTGCGGCCGCAGTTGGTCCGGCATTTCAAACCGGCCTTCCTCGGGCGCCTGCAGGTGGTGCCGTATTACCCGATTTCGGACGAGGCGCTGGCCCAGGTCATCGCGCTCAAGCTGGGCCGCATCGGACAGCGCGTCAGCGAGGTCCATCACGCGGAGTTCTGCTGGGACGACGCGCTGGTCCAGGCGGTATTGGCGCGCTGCACCGAAACCGATTCCGGGGCGCGCAATGTCGACGGCATCCTCCATGGCAGCCTGCTGCCAGGTGTGGCTGACGTCCTGTTGGCGCGCATGGCCGAAGGCATGCCGGTCACGAAGGTAAAAGTCGGCGTGACACGCCAGGGCCAGTTCCGGATTACCACCAGATAGGAGGGCCTATGTTCACGAATGAGGATTTGCTGGTGCCGGTCAGCGTCAGCCAGCCTTGCGGTGAGGACGTTTCGTTCGATGCTTGCATGGATGCGATTGCCGCCGCGCGGCGACAGGATGATCCCACGCTCGAGCAGGGGGAGTGGGCGACCCCGCTGCACAGCGCGGACTGGCCGCTGGTGGCCAAGCATTGCGCTGAGCTGCTACGGGCGCGCAGCAAGGACCTGCGGCTGGCAGTGTGGCTGGCGGAGGCCCGAGCGCATACGCACGGCATGCGCGGCCTGGGCGACGGTTTCCTGCTGTTAGCGGGATTGTGCGAGCGCTATTGGGAGCATCTGCATCCTCTGCCCGAAGGCGGCGAGCATGAACTGCGCAGCGGGAACCTGGCCTGGCTGTTGGGGCGGACCCCGGCGTTGATACAAGGTTTTCCAGCAGACGGGGATGCTGAAGCGTTTTTGGAGGGAGCGCAGTGTTGCCTGGACGCGCTGCAGAAGCTGCAGGCATCGGTTGATGCCCGCCTTGGGGCGAATGGCCCGGCGTTCGGTCCCGCGCGCGATGCCGTGCAACGTGCCCTGGAAGACGCGGAGCGCAGGGCTCCATCGGGAGTGGCAGATACAAACAACACGGCTCGGCGGAGCGCTGCGTGCGCGGAGGAAGGCGAGGCTAAACAGCGGCTGCCGGTCATGCCGTCTACCCGCGAGCACGCGCTGGCGCAATTGCGCCTGGTAGCTGAGTTCTTCCGTCGTACCGAGCCCCACAGCCCTGTTGCCTACCTGGCGGAAAAGGCCGCCGGATGGGGCGAATTGCCGCTGCACGAATGGCTGCGTGCCGTGATAAAGGACCCGGTGCAGGCAGCGCAACTGGACGAGTTGTTGGGCGCACCGCCACAAGCCTAGTGTATGATCCGCGGCATGAACACTGTGCCGCGGCGCCAGAAGTGCGCCACCTGCCTGCGCCCCGTCGCGACCTGCATCTGCCATTGGACGTCGCCGGTGGCGAGCGCAGTCGATGTCCTGATACTGCAGCATCCAATGGAAGTCGAAAACGCCAAGGGTAGCGCGCGCCTGCTGCATCTTTGCCTGCCCGGCAGCCGCATCGAGATCGGCGAACAGTTCGACGAGGAGGCGCTGCACTCCATGCTGGGCGCGGATGGCCGGCAGCCGGTGCTGCTATATCCGGACACCCCCGGAGACCGTTCGCTCGGTATCGCAGCGCCACCGCCATTCAGCGCCGATCTGGCGCCAGTTCAACTAGTTGTGCTGGACGCTACCTGGCGCAAAAGCCGCAAGATGCTGTACCTGAACCCGGCCCTGCAAGCCTTGCCGCGCCTTCCGCTGCGCAATACGCCGCCATCGCATTACCTGATCCGAAAGGCGCATGCGCCCGACCAGCTCTCCACGCTGGAAGCGACCTGCTATGCGCTGGCGCAGCTGGAAGGCGACGAGCACCGTTACGACAGCGTCATTGCAGCCTTCGACGGCTTTGTCGCGCAACAGCAGGCGCAGGCCGCGCGGCAGCGCGGCTAGCTGAGAAGCTTCAGGCCCGGCGGCAGTGCTTCGCCCAGCATGCGCTGCTCGCTGGCCTGGTCGAGCTGGACAACTTCGCGCACCATGGTTGGCCAGCTCGGCGGCGCACCAGCAGCCTGAAGCCGGCGCACGATGTCGGCGCGCAAGGCCTCGTTGATGTCGCGCGAACGGTCGCCTGTCATGCGCGCCAGGTGGGCAGCCGCGAAGCCTGCCGGCTCCACCTTGCGCCAATCCAGCAGCATCACTGCCTGCAGCCATTGCTCCACAGTTTCGACCGGGGCCACGTCATGCGCGCTGCCGTGGAATGGACGGCGCGCTCCGACCCGGCCGAGCGCCCACAGGTAACGGGTTTGCGACGCCAGCGTTTTCGCCTTTGGCAGTTCGCCCACCATCCAGTTGCCGATTTCGGCCTTGTAGGCGGACGGAATGCGTTCCAGCGATGCACCCAGGCGCAGCATGTCCTCTTCGCTGCCGTTGACCAGCGTGACGGGACGGCGTCCGCGTTCGCTGGCATCGGCCTGCAGGTTGAAGGCGAAATCGTCCAGCAGGCGCAGTTGCGCCGCCGGCGGCAGGCCGCCCGAAACGCGCCGCCACAGCGTCCACCATTCTGCGCAGACCTGGTTGTCTTTGTGATTCTGCGCACCGGTCTCGAAGATTGCCCAGAGCTGCTCGATGCGCCATTCGTCCAGGGTGTGGCCGAATCCCGGACGCAGGCAGTAGCCGGCAAGGTTCATCCAGGTGCGCTCGTGCTCCGCCGAGCGGCGGCGGCCTTTGGCGCGCTCCATCAAGGCGTCGAAAAGCCGGCGCAGCAGCGGCGTAGCCCAGCGCTCGCGGCTGCCGAGCAGGTGTTCGAGCTGGCTGCGCAGCTGGCGCACTTCCTTGGCGTCCACCTGCTGCGCGCGGCCGCCGAAGATGCGGTCGATTTTCTCCAGCGCGTCGGGCAGGCGCGCCGGCAGCGGTTCTTCCGTCGCTGCATCGGCGCCGGCGTCTGCGGCGCCGGAATCGGCCGCATCGTCCGTGCCATGTTCGCGCAGCTGGAATTCGAGCTGCCAGCGCTGGCCATTGCCTTCGCAGTGAACCTCCAGCGTGCCAACTTCAGTCAGCGAGGCCGCCAGTTGCACGGTGATTTCCTTGCGCGCATTGGCATCCTTGCTGTCGCGCAGGACAGTGGCGATGGCCGGCAGCGCGGTCAGGTCGTCGGGCGCCAGGTCGGCTACGTCGCCCGCTTGCGGCGGCACCGTATCGGCCAGCGTGGTGGCAATGTGGAAGCGCACCGGCCGTCCGAGCCGCAAGGCAAAGCTGCGTTCATCCAGGCGCACTTCGTTACCGCTTGCCGTTCCGCGCGGCAGCAGACAAACGGCGCGGCGCGTGACGCCTGGCGCGTGCGCATTGTCCAGCAGCAGCCAGTAGCTGCGCGGAGAGCCCCCCGCGATCACTGGCGCCAGCCCTTGCCGGCCAAGCGCATAAGCCACTCCGCCGCGTGCGACCGCGACATCCGGGTTGTCGTTGTGCAGTACACGCACCGCCTGGCCGCGCCATGCGGAAAGCGTGCCGGCCATCCGCTCCGCCAGCCTGGCGGCGCGGAATACGCCGCCGTTCAGCAGCAGTGTATCGGGTACGGGGAGCTTGCCTTCGTCGGGCAGTCCCAGTGCTTCGCGCGCAGCACTCGCATGCTGGCGCAGGAAGCTGGCCAAGTGACGGGTAATGGCTGGATCAGAGGCGTAGGGCAGGCCGAATTCGACAATGCCGCCACGTTTCGCCTGCGCCGGCTGCTGCGTTTCGTTGGCGGGGAAGAAACCGTCCAGCACAATGCGTTCGACATCTTCGCGCTGCATCGCAATCGAGCGGGTGCCGCCGATCAGTTTCGAGCCGGAGCCGAGCAAGGTCACGGAGACCTGCTCCGGCGCGTCGGCGGCGAGCAGGGCCTCCTTCGCCGCGCGGCAGCGTTCCGTGAGCTGCGCAAGGCGGGCCGCGGACAGGCGTTGCGGCGCAGCCGCACCTGCTGCGTCGCCGGCCAGGCGCTGCTCGGCCAGGTGCGCCAGCGCCAGATCCATATTGTCGCCGCCGAGGATCAGATGGTTGCCGACGCCGATGCGCGTCAGCTGCGGCTCACTTCCGGCCATCTCCACCTTGACCAGCGTGAAGTCGGTGGTGCCGCCGCCAACGTCGGCCACCAGCACCAGCCGCGCCTCGGCCAGCTCCTGTGCCAGCGACGCGCGATGCCGGTACAGCCAATCGTACAGGGCGGCTTGCGGTTCTTCCAGCAGCCGCAAGGCCGGCAGGCCCGCCATGCGTGCCGCTTCCAGCGTCAGTGCACGGGCGCCCTCATCGAAGGATGCGGGGATAGTCAGTACGAGCTGCTGCCGCTCCAGCGGCGCTGCGGGAAAGCGGATATTCCAGGCAGCCCGCAAGTGCGCGAGATAGCTCGCGCTGGCGGCAACCGGCGACACGCGCGCCACGTCATCCGAAGCCCCCCACGGGAGGATCGGCGCCATGCGGTCGACGCCAGTGTGGGACAGCCAGCTTTTGGCGCTGGCAACCAGCCGGCCCGGCACCTGTCCGCCCAGCTTTCGTGCAAAGCGGCCGATGATAGCGCCAGCCGGTGCATCCGCCACGGCAGGTTCCTGCCACGGCAGCTGCAACTCTCCCTCGGCAAATTCACCGGCTGCCGGATGGTAGCGGGAAGAGGGCAGCAGCACCGCGCTGCCCACTTCGCCGGGCGCGGTGAGCTGTTCGATGTCGAGCAACTGCACGTCGCCGCCCGGCGCGGCATAGGCGAGGACCGAGTTGGTTGTGCCCAGGTCGATGCTGACCAGGTACTGCGTCATTGGCCTTCGCCGCTGCCGCGCACGTCGAACTCCACCTTCCAGCGCTGGCCGTCCTGCGCCACTGCCAGCAGTTCCAGCGTGCCGGACTCGCTGGCGTATGCATGCAGGCGCACCTGCACCACCTCGCCAACGGAGCGGCCTTCCGGCGACAGCGTAGCCTGGATTTCGTTCAGCTCAATCAGTTCTTCCGGCCCCCAGAAATCGAGCACGGCGCCAATCTGGTCCTGGCGGCGCACGGAGGAACCGAAGAAGCGGAAGTGTACCGGTTCGCCCACCACCAGTCCGAATTCCTGGCCCGGCAATTCCAGCTCGCTGCCTTCTTCCATGCCGAACGGCGCCACGCACAGCGCCTGGATCGGCGGCTCCATGCCCGGAATGGCCGGCATCGAGGATTCCACCGCCACATAGTAGGAGCGGGCGGTACCGCCGCGAATGCGCACGCCGGCGCCGCGGCGCACATAGCTGTAGTACGCCGCACCGCGTGCAACTGCCAGGTCCAGGTCCGCGCCCCCCAGCATGCGTGCCGGTTCCGCGCCTTCCATATACAGCCACTCGTTGATGGTCTCCATCACGCGATTGGCCAGCAGCTCGGACTTGAATACGCCGCCGTTGAACAGCACTGCGCTTGGATGCAGGAAGGTATGGGCCGAGTTGACGGAAAAACCCCCGAGCTCCGCCGTCGCGCCGGCCTGGCGCGCCAGGAAGGCGGCCAGGTGCTTGGTGATCGCAGCATCCTGCGCATAAGGCAGGCCAAGCTGGGTCAGGCCGGCGCGGGTGCGGACAGCCGGGCGCGCGGATGCTTCCACTTTCGGGAAGAAGCCGTCGGTGATGAAGGCGGTGACTTCTGGGCGCGTCAGTTCAGTGCGGATCGAACCTCCGATCAGTTTCGAGCCGCGGCTTGGCACGACGATAGGCCAGGTTTCGGCCTGTGCGTTGGCCAGCAGGTTTTCCTTGGCAGCGCGGCAGCCATAAGTCAGCGCGCGCATCTGCCAGGCGTCGAGCTGGGTGCCGTTGGCCGCCAGCTTGCGCGCAACCAGGTGAGCCAGCGCCAGGTCCATATTGTCGCCGCCGAGCAGGATATGGTCGCCCACGGCCACGCGGTGCGGCTCCAGCTTGCCATCGCGTTCGAGGATGGCGATCAGCGAGAAGTCGCTGGTGCCGCCGCCCACGTCCACCACCAGGATGATATCGCCCGGCTTGACTTCCTTGCGCCAGCGGCCATCGCTGTTCTGGATCCAGCTGTACAGCGCCGATTGCGGTTCTTCCAGCAGCGTGACGTTCTCGTAGCCGGCAGCACGCGCGGCTTCCGCAGTCAGTTCGCGCGCGGCGGGGTCGAACGACGCGGGGATCGTGACGGTAACCGCCTGCTGCGTGAAGGGGGCGTCCGGATGGGCGTTGTCCCATGCTGCGCGCAGGTGTTTCAGGTAGCGGGTCGAGGCTTCCAGCGGCGAGACGCGCGACACTTCCTCCGGCGCGTCATGCGGCAGGATGGCTGCGCGGCGGTCCACGCCAGGATGGCACAGCCAGCTCTTGGCGCTCGACACCAGGCGGATCGGCGTCGTGGCGCCGCGGCTGCGGGCCATTTCGCCCGTCACTGCAGGCTGCCCGTCGGACGCGGCCCAAGGCAGCGCCAGCTCGCCGGCCGCCAGTTCGTCCGGATGCGGCAGGTAGAGGAAGCTGGGCAGCAGCGGCAGTTCTTCTACCGTGCCCGGCGCGGTGAGCTGGGGCACGCCCAGCACGCCATGCCTGGTTTTCTCGCCATCGCTGCCTGCCAGTTCAACATACGACAGCGCGCTGTGGGTGGTGCCAAGGTCAATGCCGATGGCAAAACGCGGATCGCTCACAGTTCCACCTCGGCCGGGGCCAATACCTTGGCGTCATGCGCCTCGGCCAATTTCGGCAGGCGCACGCTGGAGGCGCGCCAGCCACGGTGGCTCAGGGTGCCGGTGAACGGTGCCTTGCCGACCACATTGCCGGTCAGGCGCACGGCGGAAGCGTCGAAGCCTTCCGGCAGCGTCACGCGGCTGCCTTCCGCTTCTGAGCGGACGGCGTCGATGGTGAAGTGCTCGCGCAGTACTTTGGAGCAGCCTTCATGCACCACGCGGGCGGCGGCGCCAATGTCGGCATCGGAATAGCCGGACAGGTTTTCCTGGGTGAAGTCGATCAGGCGTGCTTCGCGCTGGAACAGGGACAGGAGTTGCAGGGCTGCGTCCGGCGTGGCTTCGCGCAGGGGCGCGGCGGCTGGAGCCGGGGCAGCGACTGGTGCAGGTGCTGGCGCGGCAGCCGGCGCCGCTGCAGGGCCTACGCCGTCGTCACGCACGCGGGCGGCGAATTCGGCATCGCCCAGGGTTTTGAAAAAGGCGCCAAAGGCGAGGGAAATCCTGCTCCCAAAGGAGGGCAGATTGCTAGTTTTGCTCATGTTATTGCTCTTTGAATGTCGGGGGATATCCCGGAGAAGTGCGCATGATACCAGCTTGGCTTGCAGCCTTGGCGCGGGCGGATTAGAATACTGTAT
>Ga0102595_100576_pt1 | contig 23302 bp, 16 predicted proteins | sample Araplaol_mTSA_r2_2_FD_76864 | JGI IMG/M metagenome (GOLD analysis project Ga0102595, IMG submission 76864) | Arabidopsis root microbial communities from North Carolina, USA - plate scrape MF_Col_mTSA_r2 (SPADES assembly) (version 2) | ecosystem: Host-associated > Plants > Roots > Endosphere...
CATTCGATGTTCCCTTCGGTGATGGGCGTCGTCTTCGCGGATGCGAACGGCAACATCGCCTTCAGCGACATCACCGCCAGCATGAGGGCGCCATCATGAGAAGAAGCACCTCCCGCCGCAACCGCGGCGCCACGACGGTCGAGTTCGCCCTGGGCCTGATCATCTTCCTCATGTTCACGCTGGGCATCGTGGACTTCGCGCGCATGCTTTTCACCTGGAACGCCGCCCAGGAGGCCACGCGCGCCGGCGCCCGCTACGCGGTGGTGTGCGACGACACGGCCCAGCAGGCCCTGGTGCTTGCGCGCATGAAGGCGCTGCTGCCGCAGATCAGCACCGTGTCGGTGGCGTGGTCGCCCTCGGGCTGCACGGCCGCGACCTGCGAAGGCGTGACGGTGAGCATCACCGGGCTCAACTACCAGTGGATCTCGCCCATCGCATACGCGACCGCGCCGCTGATTCCGATGCCGGGCTTTTCCACCTACCTGCCGCGCGAGGTCATGCGCAAGGACCCGAACAGCGCCTCGATCTGTTCCTAGCCATCCAGCAATCCAACGCAACGGACACGACCATGAAGATCTCCATCATTTCCCCCAACGCCAACCACCTGCAGGACATGCGCAAGGTGCTGGAGGCGCGCTCGCACATCGTGTCGCTCTTCGAAGGCGGCAAGAGCCGGATGCAGTGGGTCGTCGAGAAGGCGGCTCCCGAGTTGCTGCTGGTCGACGGCATGTGCTGCGACCCGCAGGAGCTAAGCCTGGTGGAAAAGCTCACGCTGCAGCACCCGGCGATCTCGGTGGTGCTGCTGTGCGCGATGCAGACGCCCGAGTTCCTTATCCACGCGATGCGCGCGGGCGTGCGCGAGGTGCTGCCGTCGCCGGCCGACACCGCCGCGCTGGAGGCAGCCGTGGAGCGCATCGCGCAGAAGATGGCCGGCACGCAGGCGCGCGCGCCGGGTCAGGTGGTGGCCTTCATGCCCTGCAAGGGCGGCAGCGGGGCGACCTTCCTGGCCACCAACATCGCGCACCAGCTCTCGAAGGAGCGCTCGGTGCTGCTGGTGGACCTGAACCTGCAGTTCGGCGACGCGCTGTCGTATGTGAGCGACCTGCGGCCCACCTCGACGATGGCGGACGTGGCCCGCGACATCGGCCGGCTCGACGCCTCGCTGCTCGCGGCGAGCGTGGCGAAGGTGTCGCCGACTTTCAGCATCCTGCCGGCGCCGGAGGACATCTCGCGCGCGATGGACGTGAAGGCCGAGCACGTCGACGCGATCCTGCACGTCGCGCAGGGCATGTACGACTTCGTGCTGTTCGACCTGGGCCCGCGCATCGACACGCTCGCGATCCGGGTGCTGGACCGCGCCGACCGCATCTTTCCGGTGCTGCAGCCCAGCCTGCCGCACATCCGCAACGTGACGCGGCTGATGCATGTCTTCAAGTCGCTGGGCTACCAGCCCGGCAAGGTCGAGCTGCTGGTGAACCGCAGCGCCGGCGGCGGGGAGATCGGCCTGTCGGACATGCGGCGCTCGCTGGTGGGCGCGACGCTCACGGTGGTGCCCGACGGCGGCAAGGACGTGGATGCATCCATCAACCGCGGCGTGCCGCTGGCGGAGATGGCACGAGGCAGCGCACTCGCAAGAAAGCTGGCGGACATCGCGCACACGCTCAGCCCCCGGCAGGAGGCGGAGCCCGGCTTCATCGGGCGGCTCTTCCGCCGCGCTTGATCGGCGCCCGATCGGAGCCCGGCAGCCAGTCATTTCAATCAACAGCAAGGCAGGTCCCCATGTCATTCAGAGAACAGCTCAGTGCCGTCGAAACCGATGCAGGTGCCACCGCGCGGCCGGTGGGGCACTCCGCCGAACAGGCGGTGTCGCCCTTTGCCTCGGATGCCTACAAGTTGCTGAAGGAGCGCATGCACCTGAAGCTGCTGGAGCGCTTCGACCTCGCGGCGCTCGAGACCCTGAAGCCCGACGTGCTGCGCCAGGAAATCTCGACCATGACCACGCGGCTGCTGCAGGAGGAGCCCGAGGCGCTCAACGACATCGAGCGGCGCACTCTGATCCGCGACATCCAGCACGAGATGCTGGGCTTCGGGCCGATCGAGCTGCTGATGGCCGACCCGTCGGTCTCGGACATCCTGGTCAACTCGCACGAGAAGATCTACGTGGAGCGCCGGGGCCGGCTGGAGCTGACCAACGTGAGCTTCACCGACGAGAAGCACCTGCTGCGCATCATCGACAAGATCGTCTCGCTGGTGGGGCGGCGCATCGACGAGTCGAGCCCGATGGTCGATGCGCGGCTGCCCGACGGCTCGCGGGTGAACGCTGTGATCGCGCCGGTGGCGCTGGACGGGCCGATGATGTCGATCCGGCGTTTCGCGAAGATTCCGCTGCGCATGGAGAACCTGGTGGACGAGCTCAAGACGCTGACGCCGCAGATGGCGAAGATGCTCGAGGGGCTGGCGCAGGCCAAGGTCAACATGCTGATCTCGGGCGGCACGGGCGCCGGCAAGACCACGCTGCTGAACATCCTCTCGGGCTTCATTCCACCGAGCGAACGCATCATCACCATCGAGGACGCGGCCGAGCTCCAGTTGCAGCAGCCGCACGTGGCGCGCATGGAGACGCGGCCGATGAACATCGAGGGCAAGGGCGAGATCACGCAGCGCGCGCTGGTGCGCAACGCACTGCGCATGCGGCCCGACCGCATCGTGATCGGCGAGGTGCGCGGCGCCGAGGCGGTAGACATGCTGCAGGCCATGAACACCGGCCACGAGGGCTCGCTCACCACCATCCACGCCAACACGCCGCGCGACGCGCTGGCGCGGCTGGAGAACATGATCGGCATGGCCAACCTGAACCTGCCGCACCGCACGGTGCGCCAGCAGATCGCATCGGCCATCACCGTGATCGTGCAGGTGCTGCGGCTGGTGGACGGGCGGCGCAAGGTCACGAGCATCCAGGAGATCACCGGCATGGAAGGCGAGGTGGTCACGATGCAGGAGATCTTCAGCTTCCACCAGACCGGCATGGGGCCCGACGGCCAGGTGCGCGGGCACTTCCATGCGACGGGCGTCAGGCCGAAGTTCGCGGAGCGGCTGCATGCCTACGGCGTGGAACTGCCGGACACGATGTTCGACCCGAGCAAGCACTACGAATGACCTGACCAGGCAAGGAACAGGAGGCCATCATGCTCAACAACCTGGGGGGCAACACCCTCATCACCGTCACCGTGCTGGTGTTCGTGACCGTGCTGCTCATGCTCGAGGGGCTCTACATGCTGTGGCGCTCCTACAAGGGGCCCGAGGCACGCAAGATCGAGAAGAGGCTGCAGGCGTTCTCGGCCGCGGTCGACCGCACGCCGCAGGCCCACCTGGCCAAGGAGCGCATGCTCAGCGAGGTGCCGTGGATGCAGCGCCTGCTGCTCACGCTGCCGCGGGCGCACCGGCTGGACCGCTTCATCCTGCAGGCCGGGCTGGACTGGACGGTTTCCAGCTTCCTGCTGATTTCCTGCGTGCTGGGTGTGCTCGGCTTCTTCGCCGCGATGGTGATGGTGCACCAGTCGCTCCTGGTGGCGCTGGTGGCGGGAGGCTGCCTGGCGGTACTGCCGCTGCTCTACCTGCAGCGCCAGCGCAGCCGCCGGCTGACACGCATGGAAAAGCAGCTGCCCGAGGCGCTGGACCTGGTGACGCGTGCGTTGCGTGCCGGGCATTCTTTCGCCAGCGGCGTGCAGATGATCGGAGACGAAATGGCGGATCCGATCGCCAGCGAGTTCCGCATGGTCGCCGACGAGGTGAACTTCGGCGTCTCGCTGCAGCAGGCCCTGACCAACCTCAGCGAGCGTGTGCCGCTGACCGACCTGCGCTACTTCGTGGTGTCGGTGCTGATCCAGCGCGATTCGGGCGGCAACCTGACGGAAGTGCTGGGCAACCTCAGCCGGCTGATCCGCGAACGGCTCAAGCTGCTCGCGCGGGTGCGGGTGCTGTCCTCGGAAGGACGGCTGTCGGCCTGGATCCTCGGGCTGATGCCGTTCGCACTCGCCGCGCTCATGAACGTGTTCAACCCCGAATTCATGTCGCCGCTGTGGACCGACCCGATCGGGCAGATGGTGATCAAGTACATGCTGGTGGTGATGCTTGTGGGCGTCGTGCTGCTGCGCAAGATCGTGAAGATCCACGTCTGAAGGAGAAGGACCATGACCATGCTGTTTCCCATCCTCGTCTTCGTGGCCGTGTCGCTGGCGATCATCGGAATGGCCGCATGGCTGTCGCCGACGCGCACCGAGCAGCGCCTGCAGGCAGTGGCGATGCCAGCGGGCAAGTCGGCCTGGACCGAGAAGGCCGTCAAGATCGTCGGGCCGTTCGCGCAGCTTTCATCACCGACCAGCGATGCCGAGCTGTCGCCGCTGCGCGTGCGCTTCCTGAACGCGGGCATCCGCCATCCGGACGCCTACCTCGTGTATTTCGGCACGAAGACGCTGCTGCCACTGGGCCTTGCCGCGCTGGCGTACGTCGGACTGAGGGCGACGGGGGCCGCCGAAGACAGCACGGTGATGCTGCTGTGGCTCGCGGTGGCGGCGCTGGCCGGCTGCTACCTGCCCAACCTGGTGCTGCGCCTAATGATCCGCTCGCGCCGCCGGGAGATCTTCGAGAATTTTCCGGATGCCGCCGACCTGATGCTGGTGTGCGTCGAAGCCGGCCTCGGGCTGGATGCCGGGCTGGTCAAGGTCACGGAGGAGATCCAGGTCAAGAGCGCGGCGCTGGCGCAGGAGCTGCACTGGACCAACCTGGAGATGCGTGCCGGCGCCACGCGCGAGAAGTCGCTGCGCAACCTGGCGCTGCGCACGGGCGTGGAGGAGATCGGGACCTTCGCGACCATGCTGACGCAGGCGGACCGCTTCGGCACCAGCATCGGCGAATCGCTGCGGGTGTTCTCCGAGGACCTGCGCCACAAGCGCCATGTGCGCGCCGAGGAATTGGCGGCGAAGGTGCCCACCAAGATGCTGCTGCCGCTGGTGCTGTGCATCTTCCCGTGCATCTCGCTGGTGATCCTGACGCCGGCGGCGATCCGCATCATCCGGATGATCATGCCGATGCTCAACGGGACCTGAGCGCTTCCGGCCTTCCGATCAAAAAAAGCCCTGCGCGCCGGAGACGGCGCGCAGGGCTTCGAGCTTTTTTCTCTTCTTCAGTGCGGGGCGGCGTCGAGCTGGTGCTTGACCGCGTAGATGTAGAGCTCGAGGCGGTTGCTCACGCCAAGCTTCTGGTAGATCGAGGTGAGGTGGTTGCGCAGCGTGTGCTCGGTGACGAAGAGCTTCGCGGCCAGGGCCTTGTTCGAGGCGCCGCTGCCGCTCACGACGGTGTGGATGATCTCCCGCTCCTTGTGCGTCAGGCTGGCCTGCCTGGCGGCTTCGGGATCGGCCTTGGGCTGCTGCTTCTTCACCGAGGTCAGCTCGTAGAAGACGCGGCCGATGGACTGGGCGTCGATGCAGAGCTCGCCGTTGTGCACGCGCTCGATGGCGTCGATCACCTGTTGCGCCGGCGCGTCCTTGCGCATCACGCCGCGTGCGCCTTGCAGCACCGCCAGGTCGAGCGTGCGCTGTTCGCGTTCTCCCGTGAGCACCATGACGCGCGAGACGTCGTTCGACACCAGCCTCGGCAGGATGTCGAGGGCGCTGTGGCCGTCGAGGTCCAGGTCGAGCACGATGACGTCGGGCGCGAGGCTTTCCGACGTGGCCACCGCGTCCTCGCAGCAGCAGGCGGTGCCGACCACCTTCATGCGCGGATGCTCCCCGTCGATCAGCCTGGACAGGCCCCACAGCATGGTCTGATGGTCGTCCACGAGCAGGACGCCGATGGGATGGGTGGCAGCTGGTTGCATGGTGGGCTCCTTGATTCGGCTCTGGTTTGTCTCTTGGCAGGTGCAGCGGCTTGCTGCCGGGATTCGTCGTTGTTGCTCAGATCGGGATTTCCACCAGCACGGCGGTGCCGCCGCTGTCGCACTGGCGGACCTGCGCGCGCCCGCCGAGGGCGGCTGCGCGTTCGGTGATGGAATGGGGCCTGAAGCGGGTGAAGCTCTCCTCGCCGTCGGCCTCGTTCTCGATGCGCACGTGCAGCCGGCCGTTGCGGCAGGCCAGGCGCACGCTGCCGTGGCGCGCCTGGGTGTGCTTGCAGATGTTGTTGAGGCCTTCGCCGACCATCTGCAGCACCTCCGCGGTCATCCGGTCGTCCAGGTGCAGCGGGCCGTCCACGTCGACGGCGATGTCGATGCCGTAGAGGCCCTTGATCCGCGCGGCCTGGCGGTGCAGCTGCGGCAGCACGAGGCCACCGGGGCCGTTGTTGCTGCCTTGCCTGACTTCGCCGGCATAGCGGCGCAGGTCGGCGATGACGCCGTCGGCCACGCTCGCGAGCTTTTCCAGGTCCTCGCTCAGCGGGTTGTCGGCGGTGGCCTTCTTGCGCAGGGCGCACAGGCCCATGCGCAGACCGATGTAGGGCTGCACGGCCGTGTCGTGCAGGTCGAGCGCGAACTTCAGACGCTCCGCGGTGGCTGCCTCGGAGGCCATGCGGTCCAGCACCTCGATGGTTTCGATGATCGGGAAGATCTGCTCCATGAGGTGCGTGAGGAAGAGGGCGTCGGACTTGTTGAAGAGTCCGTCGCGCGAGGACACGAAGACGCGGCCTTCGCCCAGCCGCATGGGCAGCGGAGCGCTGATGAAGGCCCGGGCCTCCAGCATTGCGGTGATGGCCTCGCAGCGCCGGGCGCCTTCTTCGTCCTCGACGCGCCAGCCATCTGCGGCACCAGCCTCGAAGGCGTGGCTCTGGGCATACAGCCGGTTCAACGGCCAGGGCAGGCGGTTGCTGAGCACGGTCTGGTCGGCCGGCAGGGCCATGAGCGGGGATTCGGCGATGCGGCCGATGGTCTCGACGCTGACGTGCTCGCAGGCGTCGTTCTTGCGCAGTGTGCGCAGGACCCAGTTGCCGGTGGCGGTGTCGCGCGTCAGCAGGATGCAGTGGCTGGCCCGGAAGAAGGCCAGCGTGCGTTCCATGGTGCGGGCGATGGTGCGGCCGGCGCCGAAGCGAGGGTTGGAGAGCTGGCTGACGTCGCCCAGCAGGGCCAGGCGGCGCTGCAGGCCCAGCTTGGAGCCGCCCCAATGCACGATCATGTGGCCGAGCGCCAGCAGGAAGGTGCTGCGCATCAGCAGCTGGGGCGCGTCGTTGCCGGTGCTGGTGGCGAGGCCGCAGGCGGCGAAGGAGGCGACCGACGCCACCGTGACGCGGGCGCCTTCCTCGAAGCCCCAGCGGAAGGCGGAGGTGAGGATCGCGAAGAAATAGAAGAGGAAGAAGAGGCTCTGTACGCCGTCGGTCACGAAGATGATGAGCGTGAACCAGAGTACGTCGGACCAGTGGATGACCTTGCCCTGGAAGTACGGGCGGCCCATCCGCGTGCATGCATACACCAGCAGGCTGTGCAGCACGTAGCCGCAGAAGGCCAGCCAGACGGCGCCGTCGACATGGTTCCGATGGTCCCCGGCATCAACCACCACCGCCAGCAGCGCCGAGACCGAGAGCACCAGCCGCATGCGCGAGACCATGAGCGCATCCGCGGCGACGCTGATGCCGGCGTCGGGGGTGGCAGTGGTGTGGGCCAGCATGGAAGACGAATTCCGGCAGGAGGTACATCACGCGGTGCGGGCCGCAAGGCGGCTGCTGCTGGCGAAGCGGCACGGTGTCATTTTGGAATTCACTCCTCGTACCTGAAAGGGATGTATGTGAAGGTTTCACATTACTACTTTGGTAGTCGAAAACAATGGGGTCCGAGGTCTATCGCCAGTTTGTGACTCTTGTTGCATTCAGTTGCATTCGTCTCTGGCCTGGGCGTTTCGAGGTGGCGGCAGAGGAGGGCGAGCGGGCTGGCTGCCAGGAAGCGCGCTATTTGCGGGTACCTGTTCAGTGCGAAAGGCGCGACCGGGTTCCGGGTTTCAGGCCCGGCGCTCGACCAGCGCGGTACGGCCCAGCGGCGTGACCCGCAGCACGACCGCCTGCCTGAATTTCTGCGGGCTCTGCCTGGTCCGGCAGGGCGGGGGCAGGGTTGCTTCCACCATGCCCGCAGCGTTCAGCACCGCCACCGAATTGATCTCCGTCGGATCGTCGATGCGCAGCGGGAAGACCGAATTCCCGATCTTGCGCAGGTAGTCCAGGGGCATCACGGGCCATTTCTGGTCCTCGAGCGAGATGGCTGCGGCGCCGGCCTTCAGGCTGGCGATTTCCGCATGCCCTTCCTCCGTGATGTCGAACACCACGGCGCTCTCGTACTGCTGGTATCCGAAATGATCGAGATGGAATTCGGCTTCGACCAGCCCGGTGGCCATCAGGACCGAGGCGTGCCTGATGTCGGGTTCAGCCGTGAGCGTGACCGGAAACTTCTCGTGCAGAAGCCGGAGGAGGAGATTGAGCGGCATACATGCTCCCGTCTGCACCGTCGTTGGTGCACATCGAGCAATGGGAAGGACCTGCGGACGGATGCCCGCATCGCAGCGCCGATCCTGGATGCCGCCTCTGGACGTGTAACAGCGTTACCGCGGGCGGAATGCCGGGGTAACACGATGTTGGGTCGTGAAGGGGGCGGCAGGACTTCGACACTTTAAATGTGATTTTTTCACTTTAGTTATTTCGTTGTACTCCTGCCGCTCGACCTTGTCGAGAATTAGTTTTGTGAAGGATTTCTCGTTTTCAGGGCGAGAACGTCACATGCTGAGCAATCAGCACGCCGTCGACCACCCGGTCGCCCACGACCGTGACCTTCCGGCCGTTGCGCAGGTCGGACTTGGTTCCGTTCTCGAAAACGGCCGCATCGGCATCCACCGGCTGGCCGCGCACCCTGAAGTCCGCAGGGGAGCGATACGCGCCGATGGCACCGATCAGCGTGAAGGAGGCCGGTCCGCCCGTACCCGGCACGTTGCGGATGCGCAGCTTCTTCGCCACCAGCACGCCGCCCGACATGAATCCGTCGGCTTCGACCTTCACGCCGTTGCCGAGCGAGCCCACGGGGCCGCCTGTGATCTGCGCGTTGGTCGCATCGACCGGCGTGCCCAGCACCCCGAACGAGCCGCGCGAGACGAAGTCGGTGATGACGCCCGCGAGTTGGACCGCCACGCCGTCGCTCGTCGGAATGGCGTACCAGCCCTGGACTTTCGTGGCCGTGAGCACGCCGCCGACCGGCGCAGTGGTGCCCCGGGCGCGAACGACGACGCCATTGGCGAGCGACGATTCATCCAGCCCCGCGAAGACGGCCGTGCCGTAGTTGACCGTCAGCTGGCCGAGCATGAAGGTCTTGTGCGCCTTGTCGAGGCTCTGCACCGCGCCCGTGGCAAGCGGGTCGGCCACCGTGGGCGAGACCTGGATGCGCGTGGCCCGCAGCGTGCCGGGCGCGCCCGGCAGGCCCCACACCTGGATGATGCTGCCCGCCTTGACGTCGGCCAGGCCGTTCGCGTCGCCCCAGACCGTGGCCGAGTCGATGCTGACGCCGATGCCCATCACGACGAAGGTGCCGGCAGGAACATCGATGTTCGAGACCGCGCCCCGCAACTCGGCTGCGGAAACCACCTGGTTGGCGATGCCGCTCGTGAAGTTCTCGTCGACCTTGCCCGCGACCCGCGCGCTCATGCCGATCTGCAGTCCGGTCGCGTCCTCGATAGTGAAGGTCGCGCTGTCGGTGTCGTAGCGCAGGCCGTTGAGGATGATGCTGCCCAGGCCGTCCGCAGCACCGATGCCGGCGGCATCCGCCGTCACGCCGGTGCCGCCCGAGCCCACGCCGGAGCCGTCGGTGTTGCTGTTGCCGGCGGTGCTCGTGCCTGCGCCGGCGTCGCCACCGGTGCTTCCTGTGCCGCCCGTGCCGCCGGAATCCCCTGCGGCACCGGTTCCTGACCCGGTCCCCGAACCCGAACCCGAACCCGTTCCGGTTCCGGTTCCGGTTCCGGTGGAGTCGCCCCCGGTTGCAGTCGCCGCGGGCGCGCTACCGGTGCCGACGCCGATGCCAGCCATGGAGCCGCCGCTGCCTCCACCGCCTCCACCCCCGCCGCACGAAAGCAGCAGCGCCAGGAAACCGGCGGACAGGAGTCCGAGCAGGAGCCTTCGAGGCGTCTTCATCGTGCTCATGGCTTGGGCCCTCTTTCTTCCGGCGGCGGCGGCGCTGGCGTGCGCTCGGTCCGCTCGTCCTCGTAGTAGGTGTAGATGCCGACACGGATGCGCCCGTTCGCACCGCCGGGGGCCTCGTCGACCGCCCGTGACATTTCCTGCGCCAGCTCGTGATGCAGCGCCGTCCAGCGCTCGCGCACGAGCCGCTGGATCTGCTCGCATTCCGCAAGCGTGAGCCCGCGCGCGTACACCGCGCGTTCCAGCATCCTGGGCTCCTCGCCCAGCGTGTTGGCGACGGCCGCAAGCAGGTGGTCCCGCCCGTTGTCGCCCAGGAAGGCCAGCATCGACTGCAGGTCTTCCACCGGCACGAAGCCGTCCGTCGTGAGCTCGACCACGCCCTTGTCCTCGTCCTCGCTCACCATGTTCAGGCGCACCAGTTCGTCGAGGATGGTGCGGTGATGCACGTTGCCGCGGCTGCTCATGCGCGCGACGGCCTCGAAGGAGGGCGCGTCGTGGCCCGCCGTGATGGGCAGGCGCCGGTAAGTGTCATCTTTAGTAAGCATCTGCAACCACAACGTGAAAGTCTTGGCTGCAGCCGACAGCTCGGTGTGGGGCAGGGGATCAGTGGTTGCCCTGACCTTGGCAGTCACCGCCTTGCGGTTGAGCCCGGTCGTCACCGAAAGCTGGCTCAGGTTCGGGTTGGCCACCCCCTGGTTGCGCCAGCTGCGCTGGGCTTCCTCGATCAGCAGGTCGCGCAGCAGTTCCTCGAGGTGAGGGTGCTTCACCCCCATGGCGAGCGCGAGCCTGACCACCGGCCGGAGAATCCGGGCGCAGGCAGCAAGGGTCCAGTCCAGCCGATGTTCCATGGATTCGAGCGATATTCCCGAAACTGCGGTTCAAAGAGGGTTCGACGGCACAGATCGCCAGTTGCGATCTGCTTTCAATTGTCCTGCGCAAGAGTATGAATGTGAATGCTTTGGACTACTGCCGGCCGATTGGCTGGGTGTAAAGAAGCAACACCCCGGCCGGGCTCGCTCCAGGAGGCTCGGGAGCGTCGTCGCAGCCGCTCAGGCGCCGGGCGCCGTCACTGCCGCCTGATCGTGCTGCAGCCGTGGCGGCAGCCGGTCGTCGAGCCAGTCCATGCGCCAGGCCAGCAGCGCCACCGCGCCGACGATGCAGGCGGCCGCCAGCGCGCCCGCCAGGCCATGCCGTTCACGGTACGGATCGGGCGCGATGCGCTTGGCCCCCGGCGGCACGCGCGCCGTCTGCGACAGCATCCCCCCGAGCCGCACGCTCACCTTCATGCGGCCGTTGATGGCCCACCCGCTCGCGTCGAGGATCGGCCCCAGGCTGCGCTGGCGCAGCTTCAGCCAGGCGATCAGCATGCTGGGCCCCGAGATCGCGATCACGATGCCGGCCAGCGCCACCGGAATCCACTGCCCCAGGTCGATGAACTTGCCGAAGATGCCGACCAGCACCGCACTGATGCTGCCCAGCGCCACCCCGATCGCCGCCACGGTACCCACGTCGATGCGGCTGCCCGCCGTTGGCACGCCGGGCTTGGCAGGGGCCTTCGAAGCGGCGTCCGCGCCCGCCGCCTGATCCGCCGTGGCCACCCGGCCGGCCAGCGACTGCAGCGCGCCCTGCGACCCGGCTTCGCTCGCCGCAGCCCGCTTGGCCACCTGTTCCTCGATCATGCGGACGAACTTCTTGTACGGCGCGAAGAAGGCCTGCGCGACGCTGGTCGGGTTCTCGATCAGCTTGGTGATGGTGGCGTCCCAGTCGCGGCCCTGGCGGTCGTAGAACACGCCGTTGCGCCCCACGAAGAGAAAGTCGACGTCGCCCGCGGTGAAGGCGGCGACGATGCTCATCTTCTGCCCCTGGCGAGTGCAGTCGCAGTACGCGAGGCAGGTCTTCGCCAGTCCCGCCAGCGTCGCGTGCCGGGCGGTGTCCTGCACCTGCACGGTGAGCTCGCAGCTGCGCCCGTCGAGGTACAGCGTGCCTGCCTGGAAGATGGCGCCTTCGCGCCGATAGAAGGCCTTGAACGACACGAAGTTGTGCAGCAGCACCAGCAGGTCGCGCTGCAGGCGCAGCAGCTTCTCCAGGTCGATCAGCAGCCGGTTGTGAAGCTCCGCCGCCTCGTCCTCGGCGATGAGCGAGAACAAGGCCTCCTGCGTCTGGAGCAGCGCGTCGATGCGCTCCCGCGACAGCGCGGCCAGCGCATTGGCCGGCCGCGCCGCGATCCATGCCTCGCACGGCGCAAGCCGGCTGCGAAGCGATTGCCATTGCTCTTCTTCCAGCGCATCGCGCTCGCCCAGCAGCGGTGCCACCGCGTCGCGCGCGAACGCGGCCATCGCATCGGCCCAGGCCGGGTTCAGGCTCGTGCCGCGCAACGGCAGCGAGCGGCTGGGCGTGACCGGCGCGAGCGGCAGCTCGGCGATGGGCTGCGCGCCCACGTCCAGCGTGTGGCCCGAGAGCGCGTCATAGGCCTGCGGCGAAGGATTGAGCGCCGCCACCGCCTGCACGTCATAGGCCGCGACCCGGCAGCGAGCGAAGAAGTCGTCGATCTTGGCCGCGACCGCGCGCAGGGCCTCGGTGGCGGCAAGCGTGCGATCGCCCAGCGGCAGCAGCACCTCGTCGCTGCTGTCGCCGTGCGCGTACCAGTCGCGCATGGCTTTCGCTTCGGCCATGAAGGCTTGGGCGCGCGCCCGGTCGAGGCCGGGTTTCTTCTCGTGGCGATCGGGCGTGCTGCCGTGGGTGCGCATCGCTTCCTGGATGGTCGAGCGCAGCGCGTCGTCGGAGGCGGTGTCGGGCGTGACCACGCCGTCGCCGTTGAAACGCATTGCCGCCAGCCATTCGCTGCGGTCCGAAATGTCGGCGAGCGTGAGCGTGTTCGAGTCCTTCTTGCCGAGCAGGTCGAGGATGCGCCGGCCTTCCCTGGCAAGGTCGGCGCCTGCCGCGCTGTTGTCGTCGAGATCGTCCAGCGACAGCGTTCCGCCGCCCGCGAGCAGCGCATCGGCGCTGCGCAGCCGCTCGCAGGCCCACTGGCATGCCGCGATCACTTCGGGGGGGCGCACGCGGCCATCGCCGTCGCTGTCGATCAGATCGAGCGTGCGCGCATCGAAGTCGATGCCGCGCGTGGGGCAGGCGAGCGCGACCCACAGTTTCTGGTCGAGCTCGGCGATGTGCGCGATGTCCGCGCCGCTGCGAAACACCACCTGGTCGAGACCGCCGGCACGGATGAAAAGCCATCGGTGCGGTGTCGATGCCGCGGAGGGCGCACTGTTGCCGGGTACGCCGGCGGGGACAGGGGGCGTGCTGATGTCTGTCGTCACTGGGCTGGGGTTCCTGCAGCGGTAGCGGTGGTGTGTTCTTCGTCTTCGAGACGAGCCTAGATCGCACGCCACACGCACCTTGAGGACAGACGGCGCGCAGCCATGTCGGCCTATGCCGACATCGGCCTCCCCATTTCGCGCAGGCCCGGCCTATGGCAAATGTCCTGCACCCGCCGTCGTTCGCGGATGGCGGCGCGCCAGCTGCTCGCGCCCAAAACTCGGCGCATGCACAGAGCCCGAGGAGCCATCCATGTCGAACAAGCCGAACCCCGCCAGGCAATCCCCGCGTGAGGAACCCGAACTCGCGAACGAAGAGTCCGTTCCCAGCGACGGCCGCGACGTCGAAGGCGAGCAGCTGATGAAGGAAGTGACCAACAGGAAGCTGCACGACAAGGGCGACGCCGAACACAAGACGCCCGAGAAGGCCAAGAAGGCCGAGAAGGCCGACAGGTCCGCCGATGAGCACGGCACCGACCGCGACTCTCGCTGACCCGGTGGCCGCCATGAGCCCCCGGCCTGCCACCGGCTCGACACGGTGGCAGCGTTGCCGTCGATGGGTGCTGCCGCTGGTCGGCGTCGCAGTGCTGGGCCTGCTGCTGTCCCACATCCACAAGATCGACTGGGCCGGTGCCTGGCACGCGCTGCACCGGTATTCGCCGTGGCTGCTGCTCGCGGTGCTCGGGCTCGCCACGGCCAGCCATGCGCTCTACGGCTGCTTCGACCTGATCGGCAGGCGCCATCTGCGGCACCGGTTGCCGGCCTGGCGTACATGGGCCATCGCGGTCACGAGCTATGCGTTCAACCTCAATCTCGGCTCGCTGGTCGGAGGCGTGGGGATGCGTGCGCGCCTCTATGCCCGCGCCGGGCTCGACGATGCCATCGTGGCGCAGATCGTCGGCCTGAGCCTCGCGACCAACTGGCTGGGGTATGGGCTGCTGGCAGGGGGCCTGTTCGCGGCCGGCGTCATCGAGCCGCCGCGGCAGGCGCACCTCGGGCAGGGCGCGCTGCAGGCGCTGGGCGTGGCGATGATCATGCTGGCGCTGGGCTACGTGGTGGCATGCGCGGTCTCGCGCAAGCGCGAATGGGTGGTCAGGGGCAGGCACATCCGTCTGCCGGGGGCGCGCATCGCGTCGATGCAGCTGGCGCTGTCTGCCGCCAACTGGGCGCTGATGGGCGCAGCCATGTACCTGCTGCTGGGGCAGACGGTGCCTTACGCCACCACGCTGGGCGTGCTGCTCGCGGCGTCCATCGTCGGCGTGCTCACGCCCATACCGGCCGGCCTGGGCGTGCTGGAAGCGGTGTATCTCGCCTTGCTTTCGGGCACGGTGAAGCAGGGCGCGCTGATGGGAGCCGTGCTGGCGTACCGGGCGCTGTACTACCTGGTGCCGCTGGCCGGCGGGCTGGCGCTCTACCTGTTGCTCGAACGCTGGGCTCCGGTCAGCGATGGGCAAGAGGGGGCCGCATCCGCGCTGGAAACGCCAGTCGCTTCAGTGTGAGGCCGGGCCTGTTCACCAGGCCCCTTCGCCATTCAGCAACGCCCGCCGCGCAAGCAGGAAGGTCGCCGCGTTCCAGCTCTGCCCGGCCATGCCCATGGGCGCCAGCGTGCGGCCGTGAAACCACTCGGTGAAGCGCCAGTCGTCCAGTGCATTGGTCCGCGCCAGCTTCGCGAGTTCGGCCCAGGCCATGCCGTGCTCTCCCAGCTTCGCGAGCGCCATCACCCAGAAGCCGCCGACGAAGGGCCAGATGCCGCCGTTGTGGTACTGGTGCACGATGTTCTGCCGGTGGCGGCCCATGTAGGCCCTCCACAGCGGGTGCTGCCGCGGCAGCGGGTGCAACACCACGCGCACCGGCCAGGGCTCGCCGGCATGCGCCCGGTCGATGGTGTCGACGATGCGGCGCGCCATGGCTGAATCGGCCAGTCCGCACTGCATGGCGAGCACGTTGCCGAACACGTCGCCCTCGTCGCCGACCACCGCCAGGTTGACGAAGCTCAGGTACAGCCCCGGGTCGCGCCGGCCGCGGCGCGCGTAGTGCTGCAGCAGCCGCGCCCGGTGGTATTCGGGCAGATCGCGCTGGAACGGATTGAACAGGTGGTTGAAGTGGTAGTGCGTCGCCTCCGCATGGTCCAGCACGAAGCGGCGCTTGACCTCGTACCACAGCGCGTTGGTGTAGAGCACATAGCCCGAGCGCGGCATGATGTCCGCCCAGTCGCTGGCCTCGTTCTGCTGCAGCAGTCGGAAGTGCTGGTGCTCCTGCGCCAGCAGCCAGCCGAGCGCGCGGGCAACTTCCTCCGTCCAACGAGAAGGGCCGACCTGCCCGTGGCGGCGCACGTGGTCCACGGCAATCAGCCACCACAGCGTGGCGTCGATGCAGCCCAGGTACCAGAAATCGGCATCGCGGCCCTCCGGGTCCACGTACTTGGGGATCTGCCCGTTGGCCGCCTGCTGCGCCGCGAGCGCCTCGAGGCTCGCCACCGCGCCCTGTTCCAGCGCGGGCACGCCGCTGCCGCACATCGCCATCACGCAGATCGCGGCGTCGCGCCCGAAGATGCGCGTGTAGCGCCGCGCAACGGCGGCCTCGGTGCGGGCGGCCGCCAGGATGCCGTGAGAAGTGAGATTGCGTTCCAGAAGTGCCAGCGAGGCTTGCGAGCAGTTGTCGATCAGCGCGAGCGCGGAGGCATCGAGGTCGGTCATGGCTTCCATGGTGGCTTGGGGCACTCCTTTTTAACAACCGTCGTCTTTCGCGGATGTAGGCCTGGTCCTGCCTGCCCGACTTTGGTTCCGGCTTCCGCCGATACGGGCAGCTCTCCGACAAGGCGAGTCGGCGCAGGCCGTAACCACGATCCTGCCGGCGCTCGCAAATTGAGCCGGGTCAGGCGTGAACGGGCAACAACAACCGAGGTCGGTCCTCGATGCGCCGTTCCGCTGGTCTTCAACGAAGGAGCGCCGGTGCCGTCGAACGAACAACGCCAGAGCGGGCAAGACGCCTACCTTTTCCGCGAGGGAACCCATTCCCGGCTGTACGACCTGCTGGGCTGCCACCCCGATGAGAAGGGCGGCGGCGCAAGGTTCGCGGTCTGGGCGCCGAACGCGGAGGCCGTGTCGGTGGTCGGCGACTGGAACTACTGGTCCGGCGACGCCGACCTCTTGCAGCCCGACCCGGACGGCACGGGCATCTGGAGCGGGCACGTCCCGAATGCCGCGATCGGCCAGACCTACAAGTACCGCATCCGCTCGCGCCACGGCGGCTATATGGTCGACAAGGCCGACCCGGTCGCCTTCGCCGCCGAACTGCCGCCCGCCACGGCCTCGCGCATCTGCGAGCTTTCGTACCAGTGGGGCGATGCCGGGTGGATGGCCGACCGCGCCCGGCGCAACGCGCTCGATGCGCCGATGTCGGTCTACGAGGTGCACCTGGGCTCCTGGCGCCGCGAAGACGGCCACTTTCTCGGCTACCGCGAGATCGCGCACCGGCTCGCGGCCTATGCGCTCGAGATGGGCTTCACGCACGTCGAGTTGATGCCGGTGACCGAGCATCCGTTCTACGGCTCCTGGGGCTACCAGACCACCGGCTATTTCGCGCCCACCGCGCGCTTCGGCTCGCCGCAGGACTTCATGTACCTCGTGGACCACCTGCACCAGAAGGGCATCGGCGTGCTGCTCGACTGGGTGCCTTCGCATTTCCCCACCGACGAGCACGGGCTCGCGTACTTCGACGGCACGCACCTGTACGAGCATGCCGATCCGCGCCAGGGCTTCCACCCGGAGTGGAACTCGAGCATCTTCAACTACGGCCGGCCGGAGGTACGCAGCTTTCTCGTGTCGTCCGGCCTTTTCTGGCTCGATCTGTATCACATCGACGGCCTGCGGGTGGATGCGGTGGCGTCGATGCTCTACCTCGACTACGCGCGCGGCCACGGCGGCTGGGTGCCCAACCGCCACGGCGGGCGCGAGAACCTGGAGGCCATCGATTTCCTGCAGACATTGAACCGCGCCGTCTACCGCGAGCACCCCGACACGCTCACCGTGGCCGAGGAGTCGACCGCCTGGCCGCGCGTTTCGCGCCCCACCGACATGGACGGCCTGGGCTTCGGCGAGAAATGGAACATGGGCTGGATGCACGACACGCTCGCCTACATGAAGGAGGAGCCGGTGCACCGCAAGTACCACCACCACAAGCTGACCTTCTCGCTGGTGTATGCCTTCCACGAGAACTTCGTGCTGCCGTTCTCGCACGACGAGGTGGTGCACGGCAAGGGCTCGCTGCTGGGCAAGATGCCCGGCGACAACTGGCAGCAGTTCGCCAACCTGCGCGCGCTGTACGGCTTCATGTGGGCGCACCCGGGCAAGAAGCTGCTGTTCATGGGCGGCGAATTCGGCCAGCGCCGCGAGTGGACGCACGACGGCGAGCTCGAATGGTGGGTGAGCGGGCTCGAGGGTCACGCGGGCCTGCAGCGCCTCGTGTCGCAGCTCAACCGCGTCTACCGCGCCTCGCCTGCGCTGCACCGGCTCGATTTCTCGTCCGCCGGCTTCGAATGGCTAGCCGCCGACGAGGCCGACCTGAGCATCTTCGCCTTCCTGCGCAAGGCCGGCGACGGCAGCCCGCCGCTGCTCGCGGTGAGCAACATGACCCCGGTGCCGCGCACCAACTACATGCTCGGCGTGCCACTGGGCGGGCGCTGGTGCGAGGTGATCAACACCGACGCCACCGAGTTCGGCGGCTCGGGCTGGGGCAATTTCGGGGGCGTCGAGGCGGCGCCCGTGGGTTCCCACGGACGCAGGCAGTCGGTGTGCCTCACCTTGCCGCCGCTGTCCACGCTGATCCTGGAGCACCGGCCCTCATGAAGAACATTTTCTCGACCAGGCATGCCGCGGCGGGCAGCGCACCCGAGGCGGATGCGGCACACGGCGACATCCGCGCGGTCATCGACGCGGTGCTTCCCTCCATCGACAACGGCCGCTTCGCCACCAAGTGCGTGGCCGGCGAGCGCGTGACGGTGCGCGCCCATTGCTTCACCGACGGCCACGACGTGCTGCGCGTGCAGCTGTGCTGGCGCGCGCAGGAGCAGGCCGAATTCCGCGAGGTGCCGATGAAGCCGCTGGGCAACGACGTGTGGGAGGCCAGCTTCTCGCCGCCGTCGGCGGGCCGCTATGTCTACACCGCCGTGGCCTGGGTCGATCCCTTCGATTCGTGGCGCCACGAGATGACGCGACGCGTGGAGCTGGCCGACGTGCGCGTTGCAGCGCAGGTCGGCGCGCTGGAAATCGCCGCAGCCGCCACCCGGGCCCATGGAGAGGATCGCACCGCGCTGCAGCGCTGGGCCACGGAACTCGACGCGACGGCAGCCAACCCCGGCGCGGACATCGCCGCCTTGAAGGCGCTGGCGCTCGACGAGGAATACGCCGTGCTGGCGCGGCGCCACCCCGATCGCCGGCACGCGGTGCGCCACGCGGCGGAACTGCCGCTGGTGGCGGAGCGGGAGCGGGCGCGCTTCAGCACCTGGTACGAGCTCTTTCCGCGCTCGGCCGGCACCGAGCCCGGCGTGCATGGCACTTTCAGGGACGTGGAGGCGCGCCTGCCGGCCATCGCCGAGATGGGCTTCGACGTGCTGTACTTCCCTCCGATCCATCCCATCGGCCGCATCCAGCGCAAGGGGCCCAACAACTCCCTGGAAGCCGGTCCCGGCGACGTGGGCAGCCCATGGGCCATCGGCGCGGAGGAGGGCGGGCACAAGTCGATCCTGCCGGCGCTCGGCACCGAGGAAGACTTCCGGCGCCTGCTGGCGCGCGCGGCGGAGCACGGGCTGGAGATCGCACTCGACATCGCCTTCCAGTGCGCGCCCGACCACCCCTACGTCAAGGCGCACCCCGACTGGTTCCGCTGGCGGCCCGACGGCACGGTGCAATACGCCGAGAACCCGCCGAAGAAGTACCAGGACATCTATCCCTTCAACTTCGAGTGCGAGGGCTGGCGCGCGCTGTGGGCCGAGCTCAAGAGCGTGATCGATCACTGGACGGGGCAGGGCGTGCGCATCTTCCGCGTGGACAACCCGCACACCAAGGCTTTCCCGTTCTGGGAATGGGCCATCGGCGAGGTCAAGCGCGAGCACCCCGATGCGATCTTCCTGGCCGAGGCCTTCACGCGGCCGAAGGTGATGCACAGGCTCGCGAAGCTGGGCTTCTCGCAGTCGTACACCTACTTCACCTGGCGCACCACGAAGCAGGAGCTGCAGGAGTACTTCACGGAGCTCTCGACCGAGCCGGGCATCGACTACTTCCGGCCCAACGTGTGGCCCAACACGCCCGACATCCTGCACGAGCAGCTGCAGACCGGCGAGCCGGCCGTGTTCATGTCGCGGCTGGTGCTGGCCGCCACGCTGGCGGCCAACTACGGCATCTACGGGCCGGCCTACGAGCTTCGCGAGCACCTGCCGCGCAGCCCGGGCAGCGAGGAATACCTGGATTCCGAGAAGTACCAGCTGCGCCACTGGAACCACGACGACCCCGCGAGCCTGGCGCCCTTCATCGCGCGGGTGAACCGCATCCGCCGCGAGAACCCGGCGCTGCAGTGGGACCGCACGCTGCGCTTCCTGCATATCGACAACCCGCAGCTGATGGCCTATGCCAAGAGCTCGGCCGACGGCGCCAACGTGGTGGTGACCGTGGTCAACCTCGATCCGCACAACGTGCAGGAAGGCTGGGTGGGCCTGGAGCCAGCCAGCGTGGGCGTGAACCCGCCCTCGCGCGCCTTCCAGATGCACGACCTGCTCAGCGGGCAGCGATTTCTCTGGCAGGGCGACTGGCACTACGTGCGGCTCGATCCGCGCAGCGTGCCCGCCCACATCTTCGTGGTCCGCAGGCGCCATGGCGACGAGCGCGACTTCGACTACTTCCTGTGAGGCCGCCCGCACATGAACGCACCCGTCTCCCACATCGCGCTCGAGACCGTCGAGATCGACAACAGCGACGACCCGCTGTGGTACCGCGACGCGGTGATCTACCAACTCAACGTCAAGGCCTTCTTCGACTCCAACAACGACGGCATGGGCGACTTCAAGGGCGTCACCGCCAAGCTCGACTACGTGAAGGAGCTGGGCGTCAACACCATCTGGCTGATGCCCTTCTATCCCTCGCCGCTGCGCGACGACGGCTACGACATCTCCGAGTACGAGGACGTGCACCCGCAGTACGGCACGCTGGACGACTTCCGCGAGATGCTGGCCGAGGCCCACAAGCGCGGCCTGCGGGTGATCACGGAGCTGGTCATCAACCACACCTCCAGCGACCACCCGTGGTTCAAGGCCGCGCGGCTCGCGCCGCCGGGCTCGCCCGAGCGCAATTTCTACGTGTGGAGCGACACCGACCAGATCTACCAGGGCACGCGGATCATCTTCACCGACACCGAGACCTCCAACTGGACCTGGGACCCGGTCGCCAAGCAGTACTACTGGCACCGCTTCTTCAGCCACCAGCCCGACCTGAACTTCGACAACCCGGCGGTGATGGAGGCCATCTTCAGGACCATGCGCTTCTGGCTCGACATGGGCGTGGACGGCTTCCGGCTCGACGCCATTCCCTACCTTGTGGAGCGCGACGGCACCAGCAACGAGAACCTGCCCGAGACGCACGCGGTGATCAAGCGGCTGCGCGCGGCCATCGACGCGCAGTACAAGAACCGCTTCCTGCTGGCCGAGGCCAACATGTGGCCCGAGGACGTGCGCGAGTACTTCGGCGACGGCGACGAGTGCCACATGGCCTACCACTTCCCGCTGATGCCGCGCATGTACATGGCCATCGCGCAGGAAGACCGCCACCCGATCGTCGAGATCATGGCGCAGACGCCCGACATTCCCGAGGGCTGCCAGTGGGCCATCTTCCTGCGCAACCACGACGAGCTCACGCTGGAGATGGTCACCAGCAAGGAGCGCGACTACATGTACACCATGTACGCGGCCGACATGCGCGCGCGCATCAATCTGGGCATCCGCCGACGCCTGGCGCCGCTGATGGAGAACGACCTGGACCGCGTGAAGCTCATGAACGGGATGCTGCTGTCGATGCCGGGCTCGCCCATCATCTACTACGGAGACGAGATCGGCATGGGCGACAACGTGTTCGTGGGCGACCGCAACGGCGTGCGCACGCCGATGCAATGGAACCCCGACCGCAACGCCGGCTTCTCGCGCGCCGACCCGCAGCGCCTGTACCTGCAGCCGATCATGGACCCGCTGTATGGCTACGAAGCGCTCAACGTTGAGACGCAGGCGCGCGACAGCAGCTCGCTGCTGAACTGGACCAAGCGCATGCTCGCCGTGCGCAAGACCAGCCACGCCTTCGGCCGGGGCCGCCGGCGCTTTCTCAAGCCCGGCAACCGCAAGATCCTCGCGTACCTGAGCGAGTACGACAGCGACGTGATCCTGACCGTGTTCAACCTCTCGCGCGCGGCGCAGCCGGTGGAGCTGGACCTGTCGGAGTTCAAGGGCTTCGTGCCCATCGAGATGCTGGGGCGCTCGCCTTTTCCGCCCATCGGCGAGCTGCCGTACCTGCTTACGCTGGCCTCGTACGGCTTCTACTGGTTCAAGCTGACGGCCGAGGCCGATGCGCCCAGCTGGCACCAGGAGGGCGTGGCGCTGCAGGAATGGCCCACCCTGGTGCTCTTCGACGGCTGGACCAGCTTCTTCCGCGACCGCGTGATGCCGTGGCGCATCGGCATGTCGGAGCGCATGCGCAACCAGTTCGAGCTGGAGACGCTGCCGCGCCACATCGAGATCCAGCGCTGGTACGCCTCCAAGGGCACGACCATCCAGCGCGCGCGGCTGGCCGACCACGCCGTGTGGGAAGCGAACGGCCTGAGCTGGATGCTGCCGCTGCTCGAACTCGACGGCCCGCCCGGTGGCGCCACCTATTTCATGCCGCTCGCGCTGGCGTGGGAAGAACGCGACGAGGAGCGCATGGCCGGCGTGGCGCAGGCCGCGCTCGCCAAGGTGCGCCAGCAGGCGCAGGTCGGGCTCATGGGCGATGCCTTCTACGACGAGGCCTTCTGCCGCGAACTGGTGCGCGCGATCCGCAGCGCAGCCGAGCTGCCGACCGCGAACGGCCGGCTGGTCTTCAAGCCCACGGCCGCCTTCGCCGAGACCATGGCGGACATCGACGCGCTGCCCTTCGGCCGGCCCAGCGGGGTGAGCAGCAACACGGTGGTGACGCTGGGCGAGACGCTCTTCCTCAAGGGCTACCGCCACGTGCGCGAGGGCATCAACCCCGAGCTGGAGATGGGCCGCTTCCTCACCGAGGTGGCGCACTACCCGAACTGCGTGCCGGTGCTGGGCGCACTCGAATACATGGCCGCCGATGGTCGCACGATGACGCTCGCGATGGTGCAGCGCTACGTGGCCAACCAGGGCGACGGCTGGGACTACACGCTCGGCTACCTGGAGCGCTTCCTGCGCGACGTGGCCACGTCGGACGGCGACGCGCCGGAGGTGGCGGCGGTGCACGGCGGCTTCCTCGCGCTGATGGCCACCCTGGGCCGGCGCACCGCCGAACTGCACGAGGCGCTGGCCGCCCGCACCGGCGCGGCGGCCTTCGACCCCGAGCCGCTCACGCCCGCCGATGCCACCGACTTCAAGACACGGGCCACGGCCGACGCGGCCGCCACGCTGGAGTTGCTGCGCGAGCGCTTCGAGCTGCTGCCACCGGCCGCGCAGGCCGATGCACGCACGCTGCTGGACGCCGGCGCGGCGCTGCGCGCCAGCATCGAGGCGAAGCGCCCCGCGGAAGGCGGCGGCATCAGCAGCCGCTACCACGGCGACTACCACCTCGGCCAGGTGCTGGTGAAGGACA
>Ga0102595_100583_pt1 | contig 22866 bp, 17 predicted proteins | sample Araplaol_mTSA_r2_2_FD_76864 | JGI IMG/M metagenome (GOLD analysis project Ga0102595, IMG submission 76864) | Arabidopsis root microbial communities from North Carolina, USA - plate scrape MF_Col_mTSA_r2 (SPADES assembly) (version 2) | ecosystem: Host-associated > Plants > Roots > Endosphere...
GCGCCTCCGGCGCGGCGGCCGACCATGTGGCCAGCGGCACCGAAGCCGATGCCGCGCTGCTGACCAACACCGAATTCGATTTGCTGATCCTCGACCTGGGCCTGCCGCGCATGCACGGCCTGGAAGTGCTCAAGCGCCTGCGCGCGCGCGGCTCGGCCATGCCGGTGCTGATCCTGACGGCCGCCGACAGCGTGGAAGAGCGTGTCAAAGGCCTGGACTACGGCGCCGACGACTACATGGCCAAACCGTTTTCCCTGCAAGAACTCGAAGCCCGCGTGCGCGCACTGATACGCCGCGGCATGGGCGGCGCCAGCAGCACCATCAAGCACGGCCCGCTGGTCTACGACCAGGCCGGCCGCGTCGCCACCATAGACGGCCAGATGCTGGAGCTGTCGGCGCGCGAACTCGGTTTGCTCGAAGTGCTGCTGCAGCGCGCCGGCCGGCTGGTCAGCAAGGACCAGCTGGTGGAGCGCCTCTGCGAATGGGGCGAGGAAGTCAGCAACAACGCGATCGAGGTCTATATCCATCGCCTGCGCAAAAAGATTGAAAAAGGCCCGGTGCGGATTGCGACCGTGCGCGGCCTCGGTTACTGCCTAGAAAAGATACCAGGGTAGCCATTTGATATTTGCTGTTGCCGCCTCGCCGGTTTTCACCCAAAGCGTGCCGTGGCATTAAGGCTGTTTCAGCGCGAACGCCGCAGCCTCTTCGGCGAGATCCTCGACTGGATGCTCACGCCGCTGCTGCTGCTGTGGCCCATCAGCCTGGCGCTGACCTGGCTGGTGGCGCAGAACATCGCGGGCAAGCCTTTTGACCGCGCGCTCGAATACAACGTGCAGGCGCTGGCCAAGCTGGTGGTGGTCAAGAACAACCAGGTGCAGTTCACCCTCACGGCGCCCGCGCGCGAAATCCTGCGCGCCGATGACACCGACCTCGTCTACTACCAGGTGGTGGGCACGCAGGGCGAGCACCTGAGCGGCGAGCACGACCTGCCCGCGCCGCCCGACGAAGACAAGCCCACCAACGGCGAGGTGCGGCTGCGCGAGGACGTGATCCAGGGCGAGGACGTGCGCGTGGCCTACACCTGGCTCAAGGTGGACGTGAAGGGCACGCCCGCCGGCTCACAACCGGTGCTGGTGCTGGTGCAGGTGGCCGAGACGCTGGAAAAACGCAAGACGCTGGCCACCGAAATCGTCAAGGGCACCATGGTGCCGCAGTTCGTCACGCTGCCACTGGCCGTGCTGCTGGTATGGCTGGCGCTGGTGCGCGGCATCAAGCCGCTGGCCCAGCTTGAAAAGCGCATACGCGCGCGCAAGTCCGACGACATGAGCCCGCTGGACGAGACCGCGGTGCCCGAGGAAGTCGCGCCGCTGGTGTCCTCCATCAACGACCTGCTGAGCCGGCTCAAGGTCTCGCTGACCACCCAAAAACGCTTCCTGGCCGATGCGGCCCACCAGCTCAAGACGCCGCTGGCGGGCCTGCGCATGCAGGCCGACCTGGCGCAGCGCGAGACCGACGCCGACGAACTCAAGAAGTCGCTCAAGCACATAGGCCGCGCCAGCATACGCGCCACCCACACCGTCAACCAGCTGCTGGCCCTGGCGCGCGCCGAGACCACGGGCCGCAGCCTGGCCAAGCAGCACATCGACCTGGTGCACATCGTCTCGGAAGTCATGGCCGACTCGGTGCCGCGCGCGCTCGAAAAGCAGATAGACCTGGGCTACGACGGGCCCGACGCCGGCGAGCAGGCCACGCAGCTCGAAGGCAACGCGACCCTGCTCAAGGAGCTGGTACGCAACCTGCTGGACAACGCCATCAACTACACGCCCGAAAAAGGCCAGGTCACGCTGCGGCTGATGACCGACCGTTTCAGCGGCGTGCTGGTGCTGCTGGTGGAAGACTCGGGACCCGGCATCCTGGAGTCGGAACGCGAACTGGTGTTCCAGCCTTTTTACCGCGCGCTGGGCACCAATGTGGACGGCTCGGGCCTGGGCCTGGCGATTGTCCTGGAGATCGCCAAGCAGCACGGCGCGACGATTTCGATCGAGGATGCGGCCCTGCCGGGTCATACGCAAACGCCGGGCACACGCGTCACCGTGCGTTTTGTCGGCATGGATTTACCCGAGGGCCCATAACGTAAGAGCCGTTCACAAAACCCAGCGAAGCGGTCCTGGCAAGGCGGCGCAACAACGCCAGGAGGGTTTTTGAGCGGCTCAGGGCTTTGCGGGCGGCCAGCGGTCGTACAGCTTCACGCCCACTCGCTCGCCCCACAACTCGATCTGCGCCGGTGTGCCGGCATGGGGATGATTGGCGCTGCCGCCGCGCACATACGCCAAGGCCACGCAGGCGCCGGCCAGCGGGCTCCAGCCGACCGATGAAATCTCGCCGACCGACTGGCCTTCCAGCACAATGGCCTCGCCGCCCCAGGCAAAGGCGTGCGGCGTATCGAACACCAGCGTCACCAGCTTCTTGCGCAGCGCCAAGCCCTGTGAATTGAGCAGCGCGGCCTTGCCAATGAAGTCTGCCGGCTTGTCCAGCTTGACGCTGAAAGCCAGGCCGGCCTCCCACGGCGTTTCGTCCGGCCCCAGCTCCGCGCCCCAGGCACGCCTGCCCTGCTCTATGCGCAGCGCGTCCAGTGCGTAATAGCCCGCATCGCGAATGCCCAGCGCCCGGCCGGCTTCCATGAGCGCGAGGTAGACATGGCGCGCCATCTCAATCGGCGTGTAGAGCTCAAAGCCCGGCCCGCCCACATAACTCATGCGGGCGGCGCGCACACGCGCAAAGCCGACGTCGATTTCTTTGGTCCACGAGAACTTCAGCGCCTCGGGCGACAGGTCGTCGGGGCTGACCCGCGCCAGCAGCTCGCGCGCTTTCGGGCCCATGAGCGAGAGCACCGAATACAGGGCCGACACATCGGTCAGCACCGCGTGTTCGGTGTCGGCTATGTGCCGTGTGATCCAGTCGAAGTCGCGCACGGTCTGCGCCGAGCCGGTGATGACCATGAAGCGGTCCACGGCTTGCCGCATCACCGTGAGGTCGCTTTCAAAACCGCCGCGCTCGTTGAGCATGGCGGTGTAAACCATCTTGCCGACGGGCACGTCCATCTCGTTGGCGCACAGGCGCTGCAGCACGGCCAGCGCATCGCGCCCCTGCAGCAGGTATTTGGAGAAGGACGTCTGGTCGTAGAGGGCCACGGTTTCGCGTGTGGCCTTCTGCTCTTCCATCATCCAGGGCAGCCAGCCGGGTTTGCCCAAGGTGTGCTCCGGCCTGGGCAGGCCTTGAGGCCTGAAATAGCTGGCCCGCTCCCACCCGTTCTTGCTGCCGAACTCCGCCCCCTTGGCGGCCAGCATGTCATACAGCGGCGAGGTGCGCAGCGGCCTTGCCGTTTCCAGCTCCTGCCTCGGCCAGCGCATGGCGTAATGCAGGCCCAGGGTTTCGCCGGTGCGCTCGGCCAGTGCCTTGCGGTTGCCGGTGAAGCTGCCGAAGCGGCGTATGTCCACGTCCCACAGATCGGCGCCGGGCTCGCCGCCCACAATCCATTCGGCCATGAGCCGGCCCGCGCCACCGCTGTTGGCGATGCCGGCCGAGTTAAAACCCGCGCAGACAAAATAATTGCGCAGCTCGGGCGCTTCGCCCAGGATGAAGTTGCCGTCGGGCGTGAAGCTCTCGGGGCCGTTGAGCAGCATCTTGACCTCGGCCGTCTCCAGGCAGGGCGTGCGGTGCAGCGCGGCGGTCATCAAGGGCTCGAACTGGTCCCAGTCCTCGTCCAGCAGCTCGAACTGGAAGGTCGAAGGAATCGGGTCCATCTTCCAGGGTTTTGCTTGCGGCTCAAAACCGCCCATCACCAGGCCGCCGACTTCTTCCTTGTAGTAGATGTAGCCGTCCGGGTCGCGCATCACCGGCAGCATGGGGTGCACCCCGGGAATCTTGCCGGTGACGATGTAAAAATGCTCGGCCGAATACAGCGGCACATTCACGCCCGCGAGCCGGCCGAACTGCCGCGCCCACTGGCCGGCGCAGTTGACGAGGACCTCACAGCGCACCTCGCCCTGCGCGGTGCGCACGCCCACCGCTCTGCCGTTTTCGGTGATGACGCCCGTCACTTCGATGCCTTCCAGCATCTTCACGCCGCGATTGCGCGCACCCTTGGCCAGCGACATGCACAGGTCGGCCGGGTTGGCCTTGCCGTCGCCCGGCAGCCAGATCGCGCCCTGCAAGTCGTCGGTGCGCATGATGGGGTATTTGTCGCCGGCTTCCTGCGGCGATATCTCATGGCACTCGACGTCAAAGCTGTTGGCCATGGCCACCTGCTTCCTGAGCACCTTCATGCGCTCGGGCGTGCGCGCCACGTTGACGCTGCCGCATTGTTTCCAGCCGGTGGCCAGGCCGGTCTCGGCCTCCAGCGAGGCATACAGCTCTATGCCGTACTTGCTCATCTGCGTCATGTTGCGATTCGGCCGCATCTGGCCGACCAGGCCGGCCGCATGCCAGGTGGTGCCGCTGGTGAGCTTGCCCTGCTCCAGCAGCAGCACATCGGTTTTGCCCATTTTGGCCAGGTGGTAGGCCACCGAGCAGCCGGCGATGCCGCCGCCCACGATGATGATTTCTGCATGGCCGGGAAAAGTCGCGGTGGTCATGGTGCGAACCTCATCTCAAAAGGTACAGGGCTAGGCCAGACGTATGGCCATCACGCCGCCCACAATCGCGCAGCTGCCGGCGAAGCGGCGCAGCGTGAAGGTCTCCTTGAGCAGCCAGCAGCCGAGCAGCACCGCGAACAGCACGGAGGTTTCGCGCAGCGCCGCCACCGTGGCCACCGGCGCGCGTGTCATGGCCCACAGCGCGATGCCGTAAGAGCCCAGCGAAGCCAGCGCGCCGCCGGTGGCCACGGGCCAGCGGTGGCGCGCGTAGTCAGCCATGGCCCGCCCGCGGCGCGCCATCATCAGCAGGCCGAAGGGCCAGCCGTCGAGCAGGAACAGGGCGGCGACATATTGCAGCGCATTGCCCGAAGCCCGAACGCCCAACCCGTCGACCACGGTGTAGATCGCGATGATGACCGCATTGGCCAGCGCGAAGCCGACGGCCTTGCGCGCATGCAGCGCATGGCGGCTCAGGCCCAGCACCAGCACGCCGCTGCAGATGCCGATGATCCCGGCCCAGGCCAGTGGCGTCAAAGTCTCGCCCAGCGTGAAGGTGGCCGACAGCGCCACCAGCAGCGGCGCCACGCCGCGCATCAGCGGATAGGTCAGGCCCAGGTCGCCATGTTTGTAGGCCTGGGTGGTGGCGATGTAGTAGCCGATATGGATCAGCACCGAGGCGCCTATGAAAGGCCAGGCCTCCACGCGCGGCAGGCCCGCCATCAGCACCAGCGGCAGGGCCAGCACCGAGCCGATCAGATGAATGACCGCCATGTCCATGGACTTGTCTACGCTGGACTTGACCAGCGCGTTCCAGCCCGCGTGCAGCAGCGCGCCGAACAGCACGGCGCACAGCACCGGCCAGGTCAGGGCCAGGACTTCAGGCGGCAAGCGAGGGCTCTGCGGCGGGAAGGGCGCAACGCCGGGCCCGCGCCAGGTAGTGCGCCAGCGGCGGCGTGGCCTTGTTCGCGTCCTTCGCGAGGTCGTCCCAAAGGCGCAGTTTTACCGCGTCTTCCGCGCCGGGCTGGGCCATGAAACGCGCGGCTTCCTCGGCCGTAAAAATGCCGCCCTGCAGCAGCAGGCTGCGCTTGGAGTCTGCCGAGAGGCTGGAATGGTAGCCGCGCCGGGCCGCGCACAGGTAGCGCTTGGCGTCCACATGCAGCTTGATCGCGTCCAGCACCGCATCCGGGAAAAGCCCGCGCAAAAACGGCAGGGCTCGGTACTGATGCACGTCGTCCACGCCGCGCAGCGAAGGCGTCTCGCCCAGGTCGTGCAGCAGATGGCCCAGATCGTGCAGCAGGGCCGCTGTCACCAGCGCGTCGCCCGCGCCTTCGGCCTCAGCCAACGCGGCAGTCTGCAGCGCGTGCTGCAGCTGCGTCACGGGCTCACCGCTGTACTGTTCGCCGCCGCGCTCTTCGAAGAGTCGTTCGATGTCATCAAAGCTCAGCATATGAGTTCCTCAGAGGTCAGGCATTCCAGGGGAGGGAATAGGTCTTGAGGTTGGTAAAGCTCTTGATCGCTTCCTGCACACCTTCCTTATACCCCAGGCCCGAATCCTTGATGCCGCCGAAGGGCGTGAGCTCCAGGCGGTAGCCCGGCACCTCGCGCACATTGACCGTGCCGACGTGCAGCTCGCTCACAAAACGGTTGATATAGTCCAGGCGGTTGGTGCACACCGCGCTTGACAGGCCGTAGGCCGTGCCGTTGGAAATTTCAATGGCTTCTTCGATGTCCTTAAAACGTATGACCGGCGAAACCGGCCCGAAGGTTTCCTCGCGCGCCACCGTCATCTGCGGCAACACATGGTCCAGCAGCGTGGGCGAATACAGCGCGCCGCGGCGCTGGTTGCCAGCCAGCAGTTTTGCGCCCTGCGCCACCGCCTCGTTGACGCGCGACTCGAACAGCATCGCGGCCTGCTCGTCGATCACCGTTCCCATGTCGTTGGCCTTGTCGGCCGGATCGCCGTATTTCCAGGCCAGGGTCTTGGCCCGCACCTGCTCCACAAACTCGCCGGCCACGGCCTCGTGCACCAACAACCGCTTGATGGCGGTGCAGCGCTGGCCCGAGTTTTTGTAAGAGCCCTGCACGGCCAGGGTGGAGGCCTCGTCAATGTCGGCATCCTCCATCACGATGATGGGGTCGTTACCGCCCAGCTCCAGCACCACACGGCGGTAGCCTGCTTTGGCGGCGATGTACTTGCCTATGGCCACGCCGCCGGTAAAGGTCACCAGGTCGACCAGCGGGTTGGTGATCAGCTCGTCGGCGATCTCGCGCGGGTCGCCCGTCACCACGCTGAGCATCTCGGGCGGCAGCCCCGCCTCGTACAGGATGTCGGCAAACAGCAGGGCCGAGAAAGGCACCTTCTCGGACGGCTTGAGCACCATGCGGTTGTTGGTCGCGATGCTGGGCACCACCTTGTGCGCCACCTGGTTCATCGGGTGGTTGAAAGGCGTGATCGCGGTGATCACGCCCAGCAGCGGCGAACGGTGCGTGTAGACCCGGCGCTTTTTTCCGTGGGGCGTGAGGTCGCAGCTGAAGATCTGGCCGTCGTCCTTGAGAACCTCGGTCGCGCCGAACAGCAGCACGTCGCTGACGCGGCCGGCTTCATACATCGCGTCCTTCAGGCACAGGCCCGCTTCGGCGGTGATCAGGTTCGCGACCTCGGAAAGGCGCGACTGGATGATGGCGGCCGCGCGGTTCAGGATGGCCGCGCGCTCGTAGCGCGTGAGCTGGGGCTTGTAGGCATGGGCCCTGGCAAAGGTTTGCCGCACCTCCTCCAGCGTGGCCTTGGGCACGGTGCCGAGTTTTTTTTCGGTGTAGGGGTTGAACACCGCGATGGCGCGGTCGCCGCCCCGGCCCGAGCCGACCTTGCGGCCCGACAGGCGCATGGCATTGAGCTGGTGGTCGCGGATGTATTGGTCAATCACTCTGCGGCTTTCATGGCGTGGGGCCTGGGCTTACTGGGCGTAATTGAGCGCCAGGTCAAAGGCATCAAAATTGCGGAAGCGCCGGTTGCGGTCCAGCCCGGGCAGCGCACGGTTCACGATCAGCGGCACGCGCTGCTCGCTCATGCCGCCGTGCGAGCGCAGCGGCACTTCCAGCGCCGACAGGTCATGGCGTGACACCGAGGTGCCAATGACGGTAAAGCGCTCAGACACCGCCACGATGTCGCCGATTCGGTCGGCCGGCAGTTCAAAGCGTTCGGCGGCCTGCTCGCGCGAGAGCACCAGCTCCATGCCCTTGAGCGCCGCCAGCCGCTTGCGCGCGACCTCGATGTTGGTGCCCTCCGGCAGATAAACCGTGGCAAAGGAACCCAGGGCGCCGTGGTGCACCACATAGGGGTCGGTGATGGGCAGGATCACGCGCGCAATGGTGGCGCCCAACCAGTTGTCGAACCAGTCCTGCAGGTAGATCACGTCGGGCGTGCCGTCCATGGCGACCTTGGCGTTCATGCCGTGGTCGGCGGTGAGCACAATCACGCAGCCCAGCTCCTCGAGCTGCTGCATGTAGCCGTCCATCATGCGGTAGAAGGCATTCGCCCCTTCGGTGCCGGGCGCGTGCTTGTGCTGCACATAGTCGGTGGTCGAGAGGTACATCACGTCGGGCTTGTGCTTTTGCATGATCTTCACGCCGGCCGCGAAGACGAACTCCGACAGGTCGGCGCTGTAGACACTGGGCAGCGGCAGTCCCACCAGTCCCAGCACGTCCTCGATGCCGTTTTCTTCCAGCGACACCTGGTCGGCCTTCTCCGACGAAAAGCAGATGCCCTTCATCTGGTGGCCCAGCAGCTTGCGCAGCTTGTCCTTGGCCGTCACCACTGCCAGGGATTTTCCGGCGCCGGACAGCGCGGCCAGCAAGGTCGGCGCGCGCAGCCACTTGGGGTCGTTCATCATGACCTCGGTGCCGCTGGCCGTGTCGAACAGGTAGTTGCCGCAGATGCCGTGCACGCTGGGCGGCGCGCCGGTCACGATGGACAGGTTGTTCGGGTTGGTGAAGCTGGGCACCACACAATCGCCCGTCAGGCCCGAACCCAAGGCCAGCGTGCGCTTGAGCCAGGGCATCTGGCCCGTCGCCACGGCCTGCGCCAGGTAGTCGGGTTCGCAGCCGTCCACGCAGACCACCACCGTGGGCTGGACCGGCAGCCTGTACGCCCTGCCGTTCACCGTCAATTCGCCATCCGGCTCAGTGTTTGCCACGTGACGGTCCTTCCTTGTTTTTGTCCTTGCCCTTGCGCGCGGCTGTGGTGCTGGAGACGAGCTTGACCGGCACCGGCTTGCCGGCCGTGGTCTCTCCCGTACCCGCCGCATCGGCCTGACCAGCCTGGCGCCGCAGGTCGTTTTCTATCGTGCGCTCCTTGCTTTCGATCACATGCTGGAACATCGCGCGGCCGGCCGCGTCGGCGTCACCCGAGGCGATGGCCTTGACGATCAGCCGGTGCTCGTTGGCCGACATCGGCATCAGCCAGCCGTCGGCGAGGTTCAGGCGCCGGAACAGCGACAGCTCCTTGATCAGCTTGCGGTAGATCTCGGTCAGCTTGCGGTTGCCCGCCATCTCGACCATGCGGTCGTGAAAGCTGAGATTCAGCAGGTGGTAGGCCTGGGGGTCTTCGGCCTTGACGGCTTTTTCCATGGCGTCGACCAGGGCCTTGAGCTCCTTGACCTGGGGCCCCGTGATGTTTTCCGCGAGCCGGCGGCCCACGAGCTCATCCATGGCCGCGCGCAAATCGAATATCTCGACGGCCTCGTCGATCGGGATGTCGCGCACAAAGACGCCGCGATTTTTTTCGGTGCGCACCAGGCCGGCCTCTTCGAGCATGCGAAAGGCCTCGCGCACCGGGCCGCGCGAAACGCCCATTTTTTCGGCCAGCGTGACCTCTATCAGTTTGCTGCCGGGCTCGTATTCGCCGGCAAGAATCGCGCGCTCGATTTCCTGTTGCACCACTGTGGTGAGGGAGCTGTTCTGGAGTTGCGCGATGGTGGGATGCAAAGCAGCGTTCATGCCCTGAATTGAAGCACAGAAATGTAGATTGTCAACAATCTGCAATAAACAATTGACAAGATAGAAGGGTCGGCGTTAAATAAAAAACGAGCTGGGTTGACGGGCCTGCACTCAGGTTGGTCATCGCAGTGTCAGCGCCGACACGAACGAGTCAACAACATTGCAGGCTTTGCCACAAAGGACTTTTTATGCAACTGGCTTCCCATCTCAAATCCCTGTCAAAGGCGATCACCCTTCTTGGCCTGCTGGCCGCCTCCACCGGCGCCTTCGCCCAGAAAACCCAGTTGCTGGTCTACACCGCGCTGGAGACCGACCAGATCAAGGCCTACCAGGAAGGCTTCAACAAGGTGTATCCCGACATCGAAATCAAATGGGTGCGCGACTCGACGGGCGTGATCACCGCCAAGCTGCTGGCGGAAAAATCCAATCCCCAGGCCGACACCATCATGGGTGTGGCCGCCTCCAGCCTGGCGCTGCTCGACAAGCAGGGCATGCTCGAGCCCTATGCGCCCATCAATCTTGACGGGATCATGAGTCAGTACCGTGACAAGAAAAAAGTCCCCGCCTGGTTCGGCATGGACGTGTGGGGCGCCACCGTGTGCTTCAACACCGTCGAGGCCAAGAAGAAAAACATTCCCACGCCCGAAACCTGGCAGGACCTGACCAAGCCCATCTACAAGGGCCAGATCGTCATGCCCAATCCCGCCTCCAGCGGCACCGGTTACTTCGACGTGACCGCCTGGCTCACGCTGTTCGGCGACAAGGACGGCAAGGGCGGCGGCTGGAAATACATGGACGCGCTGCATGAAAACATCGCGCAGTACACCCACTCGGGCTCCAAGCCCTGCAACATGGCGGCCGCCGGCGAGTTCCTGGCTGGCATCTCGTTTGAGTACCGCGGCAACACCAACAAGGCCAAGGGCGCGCCCATAGACCTGGTGTTCCCCAAGGAAGGCCTGGGCTGGGACCTGGAAGCCTTTGCCATCCACAAGGGCACGAAAAAACTGGACGCCGCCAAGAAACTGGCCGACTGGGCTTCGAGCAAGGACGCCATGATGCTCTATGGCAAGAACTTCGCGATCACCGCGCAGCCAGGCCTGGCGCCGCCGCTGGCCAATGTGCCTAAGGACTACGAGGCTCGCCTCGTCAAGATGGACTTCAACTGGGCCGCCGACAACCGCGAGCGCATCCTCGCCGAGTGGACCAAGCGCTATAACTCCAAAACCGAGAAGAAGTAGCCCCCTGTCGGCGGCCTTTGGCCGCCGTCTCCCCCTCAGGGGGACAGCCGCTGTGGCCTGGCAAAGCCAGTTCCACGCGGCTGCTTGGTTGGTACTGTGCCGCTTGTCCAGGTAATCCACGTATGGCCCACGAATGACCCAAGACACCTTTCTGAACCTGCGCCACATCCGCAAGGAGTTCGGCGGCTTTACCGCACTGCAAGACATCAACCTGGACATACGCAAGGGCGAGTTTGTGTGTTTCCTCGGGCCTTCGGGCTGCGGCAAGACGACCTTGCTGCGCATCATCGCGGGGCTGGAGGTGCAGACCTCGGGTGAAGTGCACCAGGGCGGGCGCGACATCTCGCGGCTGCCGCCGGCGCTGCGCGACTACGGCATCGTGTTCCAGAGTTATGCGCTGTTTCCCAACCTCAGCGTGGCCGACAACGTGGCCTACGGCCTGGTCAACCGCAAAACGCCGAAAGCCGAGGCCGCCAAACGCGTGAGCGAACTCGTCAAGCTGGTGGGCCTGCCCGGCAGCGAAGCCAAGTACCCCAGCCAGCTCTCGGGCGGCCAGCAGCAGCGCATTGCGCTGGCGCGGGCGCTGGCCACCTCACCGGGTTTGCTGCTGCTCGATGAGCCGCTGTCGGCGCTGGATGCGCTGGAGCGTGTGCGGCTGCGCCAGGAGATACGCGCGCTGCAGCAAAAGCTGGGCGTGACCACCATTATGGTCACGCACGACCAGGAAGAAGCACTGAGCGTGGCCGATCGCATCGTGGTGATGAACCACGGCCTGATCGAGCAGGTCGGCACGCCCATGGAGATTTACCGCGAGCCGGCCTCGCCCTTTGTCGCCGACTTTGTCGGCAAGGTCAACGTGATGCCGGTGCGCGTGAGCGGCGGTGAAATGAAGTTCGGCGCGCTGTGCCTGCCCTGCGACGGCGCCGACCGCGAGGCCAAGATCTACCTGCGGCCCGAGGACGTGCTGGCCCGGCCGATTGCCGCGGGCGACCCCCATGTGTTCGACGCCACCATCGAGAAGATCGAGTTCCTGGGCTCCTTCTGCCACGTGCATGTGGCCTCGCCCGCGCTGGGCGGCCACAAGCTCACGGTCTACCTCTCGCTCAATTTCCTGTCGGAGCAGTCGCTGCAGGTGGGCTCCTCTCTGCCCCTGAAGCTGCTGCCCGAACGCATCAAGGTGTTTTGATGCCGGTCTTCACGCCCCCCGCGCCGCCCATGGTCAGGCAGCGCGCGCACTGGATAGACCATCTCGCCTATGCGGCCCTGGCGCTGGCTGCGCTGATCCTGGTCGTGTTTCTCGCGGCGCCGCTGCTGGCCATCCTGCAGCAGGCGCTGCTGGACAAGTCCGGCGATTTCATCTGGTTCGACAATTTCATCGAGTACGCCAAGACCCCAGCGCTGCTCGAAAGCCTGTGGAACAGCCTCTGGGTCTCCAGCGTGGTCACGCTGGTCGCCGTGCCACTGGCTTTCGGTTTTGCCTATGCGCTGGCGCGCTCCTGCATGCCCTACAAGGCGTTGTTTCGCGGCATCACCCTGATCCCGCTGCTGGCGCCTTCGCTGCTGTCGGCGATTTCGCTGATCTACTGGTTCGGCAACCAGGGCGTGCTCAAGGGCTGGATGCAGGGCCTGGGCATAGAGCAGATCTACGGCGCGCCCGGCATCGTGGTGGCCGAATGCTTCGCGGTGTTCCCGCATGCGCTGATGATTCTGGTCACGGCGCTCACGCTGTCGGACGCGCGCCTTTACGAGGCCGCCGACGCCATGGGCACCAGCGCCAGGCGCAAGTTCTTCACCATCACCCTGCCCGGCGCCAAGTACGGCCTGATCTCCGCCGCGCTGGTTACTTTCACGCTGGTCATGACCGACTTCGGCATCCCGAAAGTGATAGGCGGCAACTTCAACGTCCTGGCGACCGACGTCTTCAAGCTGGTCATAGGGCAGCAGGATTTCGCCAAGGGCGCGGTCGTCGCCATCCTGTTGCTGGCGCCGGCCGTGCTGACCTTCGCGGTCGACCACTACGTCAGCAAACGCCAGACCGCGATGCTGACGGCGCGCGCCGTGCCCTACCGGCCCACGCCCTCGCGCGCCTATGACGGGGTCATGACGCTGTACTGCTGCGCCATCGCCTTCCTGGTGCTGGCCATGCTGGGCATGGCGGTGTTCGCCTCCTTCGCCAGCTTCTGGCCCTACAACCTGACACCCAGCCTGCGCCACTACACCATGGGACTGGTCGATGCCGAAGTCGGCGTCGGTTTTGTCAACAGCCTCAAGATGGCGGCGGGCACGGCCGTCTTCGGCACGGCGCTGGTGTTTATCAGCGCCTACCTGCTCGAAAAAACCAAGGGCATGGACGGCCTGCGCGGTTTTGTGCGCATGCTGGCCATGCTGCCCATGGCCGTGCCCGGCCTGGTGCTGGGCCTGGGCTACATCTTCTTTTTCAACGCACCCGGCAATCCGCTCAACGGCCTGTACCACACGCTGACCCTGCTCACGCTGTGCACCATCGTGCATTTCTACACCACCGGCCACCTGACGGCGGTGACGGCCCTCAAGGCGCTCGACGGCGAATTCGAGGCCGTCAGCGCCTCGCTCAAAGTGCCCTTCTTCAAAACCTTCTGGCGCGTGACATTGCCGATCTGCACGCCGGCCCTGGTCGACATCGCGCGTTATTTCTTCATCAACGCCATGACGACGATCTCCGCCGTGGTCTTCCTCTACTCGCCTGAAACCAAGGTCGCCTCCATCGCCATCCTGAACCTTGACGAGGCCGGCGAGATAGGCGCGGCCGCGGCCATGGCCGTGCTGATAGGCGTGGCCTCGACGATCGCCACCCTGCTGTTCATGGCGCTGGCCTGGTGGGTCAACCGCCGCACCCAGGCTTGGCGCACCAGTTCGCGTTGATGGGCTCCATGGCCGACCGCCGCAACCTTCGCCTGCTCACGCGCTACACGGCCTGGGCGAACGACCGCCTCTTCACGGCGCTGGAGCAGTTGCCGCCCGGTGAACTGACGGCGCCGCGCGCGACCTCCTTCGGCAATATGCTCCGCACGCTGAATCACGCCTGTGTGGTCGACCAGATCTGGCAGGCCCACCTGCAGGGCCGGCCGCATGGCTTCACCTCCCGCAATACCGACAGCACGCCGGCGCTCGCGCAGCTGCGCGGGCAGCAACAGGCGCTCGACGACTGGTACATCCTTTACGCAGACGCCTTGACCGGTGAGAGGCAGTGCGAAGTCGTGCATTTCAAATTTGTTGATGGCGGCGAAGGCGCGATGGCCCGCGGCGACATGCTGCTGCACGTCGTCAACCACAAGACCTTCCATCGGGGCTATGTGGCCGACATGATGTACCAGGTGCCGGCGCGGCCGCCCAGCATGGACCTGCCCGTTTTCCTGCGCGACGCCGCTCCCGACTTGAACTGAACCCTACAAAAACCAGGAGGCAATCCATGGACAGAGACAAAATCCTTTTAACGCCGGGTCCGCTCACGACCACGCTGCGCACCAAGCTCGCGATGCTGAAAGACTGGGGTTCCTGGGACAGCGATTTCAACGCTGTCACCGCCAGCGTGCGCAAAAGCCTGCTGGCCATCATCCATGGGCAGGATTCGCACGTCGTTGTGCCGCTGCAGGGCAGCGGCACCTTCAGCGTGGAGGCGGCGGTGGCCACCGTGGTGCCGCGCGACGGCCATGTGCTGGTGATGGACAACGGCGCTTATTGCAAGCGCGCGGCCAAGTTGACCACGCTGATGGGCCGGCGCTGCACCGTCATGCCGTTTGACGAAGCCGCCCAGGTTTCGCCGGCCGCGCTGGACGCCATGCTGGAAGCCGACACCAGCATCACCCACGTGATGCTGATCCACTGCGAGACCGGCGCCGGTGTGCTCAATCCGCTGCAGGAAGTCGCCGACGTCTGCAAGACCCACGGCAAGGGCCTGCTGGTCGATGCCATGAGTTCTTTCGCCGCGATAGACATCGATGCGCGCAAGGTGCATTTCGACGCGCTGGTGGCCGCCAGCGGCAAATGCCTGGAGGGCGTACCCGGCATGGGGTTTGTGTTTATCCGCAAGGCGGTGCTGGAGGATTGCGCCGGCCGCAGCCAGTCGCTGGCCATGGACCTGCACGACCAGTACGCCTACATGGAAAAAACCACGCAGTGGCGCTTCACGCCGCCCACCCATGTGGTGGTGGCGCTGGCCGAGGCCATTGCCCAGTTCGAGGAGGAAGGCGGCCAGCCCGCGCGCCTGGCGCGCTACGAGAGCAACTACCGCACGCTGATCACGGGCATGGCAAAACTCGGCTTCAAGCCCTTCCTGGACCCGGCCATCCAGGCGCCCATCATCGTGACCTTCCACGCACCGGCCGACAACCGCTACGACTTCAAGGCCTTTTATGCCGCCGCGCGAAATCGCGGCTTTGTCCTATACCCCGGCAAGCTGACCCAGGTGGAAACTTTCCGCGTCGGCTGCATAGGCGCCATAGGCCCCAACGAAATGGCGCAGGCAGTGCAGGCCGTAGCGGCCGCCCTGCAGGACATGGGCATCCGATCAGCGGCCCCCGCTGGTTGAACCCCCTGAACTCTTAAACCCAGCCGGGGCCGCGGAACCGGCTTTGCCGGGCCGCAGGCGCAGCGCCCCCTCGGGGGGCAGCGCATTACACGGAGCCGAAGGCGAAGTGAAAAGCGTGGGGGCGTTAATGGTTTCGGCGAAACGATTCTGAAGGAAGCTCGCCAAACATTTGCTGGTAGTCGTGCGCGAAATGACCAAAATGCCAAAACCCCAGGTCGGTTGCAGCCGCTGTCACGGACGTAGCGGTCTTCAGCGCCTGCCTGGCGGCGTTCAGGCGCACGGCGCGCAAATAAGCCAATGGGCTGATGCCCAGTGCCGTCTGAAAGCCGTTCTGCAGGGTTCTCCTGCTGACGCCGAGCTGCTCGCACAGCGCCAAGACAGTGGGCGGCTGGTCGAGCTGCGTATGCACCAGTTCACGCGCGCGCCGCGTCAGCGCCCAATGCCCGTGGATGCCCACAGAATCGACGCCGCCCGTCGGCGCAAGAACGCGGCCGAGCTGCTCCATCACGGTGTCGAGCATGGCGGCTTGCACGGCGGGCGATTGCAGCAGCGCCGGCGCCGCCTCCACCGTATCCAGCACCCCAACAAGGCACTGCCTGAGCCCCGCCTGCGCCGCGCCGTCCAGCCGGCGCAAGCCGGCCTGCGCGCCCAGCCGGGCCTGCAGCGCCGGGTCATGCTCGCCGCAACGTCGCCAGGCGGCCTCATCAAGCTCCAGCCCCAGCATCACATGGCGCCGGGACGAGCGGAACTCAAAACCCGACGCACCCGAAAACACATGCAGCGCATCAGCATCACTGGGCGCACCGCAAAACATACTGGGCCCTTCAACCTGCAGCGGCAGGCCCAGGGCCAATGCACCGTTACGGATCTGGCCTGTCTGGTACACCGACTCCCGCAGGCTTTCCACAAAAAGACGCAGGCCCGCGAATTCCAGCTGCCGCACCTCGCCGCCAAAGGCGCCGCGCGAGAGCTGGAGGTAGCTCTGATTCCAGCCCGTGAGCGCTGCCGCCTGCTCGTCCGCATCGGCAAACGACGCGCGGGACAGCAGGGCCGGTGGGGCCGGCTCGGCGGTATCGGAAGGATGTGCCATCGCCGCATTCTTGCAGGATTCGTGCCGCATGCAAGCTACGCTTTGAAACAGTTCGACTTACTTTCACTCGCTTCGCTGGCGCCCCATCCGTGCAACTTGCCGAAATGGGATTTCAGCGCGCCGGCCCGCACCCTAGGATGCAAGTCGGCCCCACCGGGCCGTCCATCCAGCCATCTTTAGCCTAGGGAGCCACCATGTCAGAACGTTCCGGCGTCCAGTACGCGAAAGTCGACGGCAGCTACTTTGAAAAGAGGGGACTGCGCCGCTATGCCGGCGTCTGGTCGCTCTGGGCCTTGGGGGTGGGCGCCGTGATCTCCGGCCACTTCGCGGGCTGGAACCTGGGCCTGGCCAACGGCTGGGGCAGCATGCTGCTGGCCACCATCATCATTTCCGTGATGTACCTGGGGCTGACTTTTTCGCTGGCCGAGATGTCACCCGCGCTGCCGCACACCGGCGGCGCCTATTCCTTCGCACGCACCGCCATGGGGCCCTGGGGCGGTTTCCTGACCGGGCTGGCCGAGAACGTGGAATACGTGCTGACGCCGGCCGTCATCGTGTTTTTCATCGGCAGCTACATGGGCAGCATCTTCGGCACGCCGCCGACCTGGCAGCCGCTGTGGTGGATAGGCTTTTACGTCGTCTTCATTGGCCTGAACATCGTCGGCGTCGAGCTGTCCTTCAAGATCACGCTGGCCGTCACGCTGCTGGCGCTGGCCTGCCTGGTGGCCTTCTGGGTCAGCGCCTTCCCGCGCATAGACTTCGCGCGCTGGGCCATGAACGTGGGCGCCGGCGGCGCCGTGCTGCCCGAGGGCCGCGGCCCCTTCCTGCCGCTGGGCCTGGGCGGCGTGCTCGCGGCCCTGCCTTTTGCCGTGTGGCTGTTCCTGGCGATAGAGCAGCTGCCGCTGGCGGCCGAGGAATCGGTGGACCCGCGCCGCGACATGCCGCGCGGCATCATCGCCGGCATCTTCACGCTCATCCTCTCGGCCTTCATGATCCTGTGGCTCAACCCCTCGGTCGCCGGCATTGGCTCGCACGCGCTCAGCACCTCGGCCGAGCCGCTGCTGGACGGCTTCAAGGCCATCTACGGCGGCGGCATCGCCAAGGTGCTGGCGCTGGTCGCGGTGCTGGGCCTGGTGGCGAGTTTCCACACCATCATCTTCGCCAAGGGCCGGCAGATCTATTCGCTGAGCCGGGCCGGCTACTTCCCCTCGGCGCTGTCGGTCACCCACGGCAGCCGCAAGACGCCGCATATCGCCATGATCGTCGGCTCCGTGGTCGCGCTGGTGGTGATGTTTGTGCTGTGGTTCACGCTGGGCGTGGACAAGGGCTCGGCCGTGATAGGCGGCACCTTGCTCAACATGGCGGTGTTCGGCGCCATGTTCTCCTATGTGATGCAGGCGCTGTCCTTCATACGGCTGCGCAGCAAGCTGCCGCACATGGAGCGCCCCTACCGCAGCCCGCTGGGCGTGGCGGGCGCCGTGCTGACTTTGCTGATCGCGCTGGTCACCATTTACTTCCAGCTCAGCGACCCGGTCTACCGCGTCGGTGTGCTCTGGGTGGCGCTGTGGTTCGCCATAGGCGTCAGCTACTTTGCCGTGGCCGGCCGCCACCGCCTGATCCTCTCGCCCGAAGAAGAATTCGCGATCAGCCTGGCCGAAAAAGGCCGGGCTGCGGCCTCTACCTGAACCACAAGGCGTGCACACCATGGCCAAAAAAGCTCCCACCCCTTCCACATCCCGCGGCGTGCTGGACTCCCTGCGCAAATCGGGCGCCAACAAGATGAAGGTCGCCGTCAGCGACATCGACGGCGTGCTGCGCGGCAAATACCTGCACAGGGACAAATTCCTGGGCGCGGCCGAGCCCTACCCGGCCGGCGGTTTCGGCTTTTGCGACGTGGTGCTGGGCTGGGACATGATGGACAGCTGCTACGACAACACCACGGTGACCGGCTGGCAGCACGGCTTTCCCGACGCACTGGCCCGGCTGGACCTGGCCACCCTGCGCCATGTGCCCTGGGACAACCAGGTGCCCTTTGTGCTCGGCGAGTTCGTCAACGCCGACGGCACACCGCATGCCGTCTGCCCGCGCCAGACACTCAAGCGAGTCCTGAAGCGCGCCGAAAAAATGGGTTTCACGCCCATGACGGGCATGGAGTTCGAGTGGTTCAACTTTCTCGAAACCCCGCACAGCTGGGCCGCCAAAAACGGCGTGGGGGCTGAAAAACTCACACCCGGCATGTTCGGTTATTCGCTGCTGCGCATGAACCAGAACCAGGGCTTTTTCAACGCCATCATGGACGAGATGCTGGCCTTCGGCATCCCCATCGAGGGCCTGCACACCGAAACCGGCCCCGGCGTCTATGAAGTCGCCATCGCCTTCAGCGAAGCGCTGGAGCAGGCCGACCGCGCCATCCTGTTCAAGACCGGCACCAAGGAAATCGGTTCGCGCTTCGGCATCATGCCCAGCTTCATGGCCAAGCCCCACCAGCAACTGCCCGGCTGCAGCGGCCACATCCACCAAAGCCTGTCCGATGGCAAGAACAACCTGTTCTACGACGCGAAGAACCCGCGCAAGATGAGCAAGCTGTTTGAGAGCTACATCGCCGGCCAGGTCGCCTGCATGATGGAGTTCGGCCCCATGATCTGGCCCACCATCAACAGCTACAAGCGCCTGGTCGACGGTTTCTGGGCGCCGGTGAAACCGACCTGGGGCATGGACAACCGCACCGCGAGTTTTCGTGTGATCGCCGGCAGCCCCAAGGCCACCCGGCTGGAGACCCGCTGCCCGGGCGCCGACGTGAACCCCTACCTGGCCATGGCGGCGGTGATCGCGGCCGGCCTGCACGGCGTCGAAAAAGGCCTGAAGCTGGGCGCGCCCATCACCGGCACCAATGCCGGGGCCGAGCACATCCCGCGCGCGCCGCGCACCCTGATAGAAACCACGCGGATTTTCCAGAAATCGGCCATCGCGCGCGACTGGCTGGGCGATACTTTCGTGGATCACTTCGCGGCCACGCGCGAGTGGGAGTGGCGGCAATGGCTGGACGCCGTGACCGACTGGGAAATGAAACGCTATTTTGAAATTATTTAGAACAACATAAAGGGCGGGACAACATGGATCAGATTCTTGCGAGCTACTTTCAAGACTTCCGTGAGAAGAATGATTATCTAGACGAAAAAGACTCAGTCGCCTTCGAGCATTTCGTCAGTTACAGCGTTTTGCGCCGAGAGCTTAGGCCTCCATACGAGTTTGAGCTTGAAGACGTTTCATGCGGAGAGTCCGCCGGCATCGATGGGATTGCCACGTTAATTAATGATCGCTTTACTCCGTCAGTGGAATCTGCGAGTGAATTCAATGGGATGAGACTAGACGTCCGATTTTTCTTTATACAAGCGAAACAGTCTCCGAAATTTGATCAGGGAGACATGCTCAAATTCTTTTCAGCAGTACATCGATTTTTCACGGAAAAGATTCTCGTCAAAGCCGACGATAACTCGCTCAGATGGCATGAGCTAAAAAACACAATCTACACGCAAGCCTTCCGCTTCAGCAAGAATCCCTCATTAGATTTGTACTACGTAACTGCCGGGAAATGGGTCAACGACCCGCTGCTCACTGCAGAAATTGATTCCATCACGAAAAAATTAGAGTCATTAGCACTCTTCTCACAGGTAACTATTACTCCGATTGATGGGGATGCACTGAAGAAGATATATCAACGTTTTCTGGTTGGGGTTTCCAGCCAAATCACTTTCGATAAGCACACGATAGTGCCAAAAATCGACGGCGTTAAACAAGCGTTCTTAGGCATTCTTCCCATCAAAGATTATTTGAGACTAATCAGCGATGACGCTGGAGAAATACTAAGAAACGTCTTTTATGACAACGTTAGAGATTTTCAAGGCGATAACCCCGTAAACCTAGAGATCACGGAGACTCTGGTGGATGACCCTCTGGGGGGTCAGCGATTTGTCCTCCTCAACAACGGCGTAACTATCGTTGCTAAGTCGATAAAGCAAACCGGCACAGAGTTCGTCATCAACGACTTCCAAGTTGTAAATGGCTGCCAAACCAGCTACGTGCTTCACAAAAATCAAAGCCAGCTAAAGGGCTCGGAATACATCACCTTAAAGCTCATCGACACCGATGATGTGGATATCGCGAATAGCATCACAAAAGCGACGAACCGACAAACAACCGTAACTCTGGAAGCTTATGCCAGTCTCCAACAATTCCATAAAGAGCTGGAGGTGTTTTATGCCAGTTTCCCCAAAGACATGCGACTCTACTATGAGAGAAGGTCAGGTCAATTTGATCGGGACAAAGCGGTGAATAGACAACTAGTGGTGACGGTGCCTCTGCAGATCAAATCCTTTGTATCCATATTTCTCCAAGAACCACACCGCATTCACTACTACTACGGTCAACTCCTTCGAGATTACAGTGAGGGGAAAACGAAAAAGATATTCGCGGAACATCATTCACCCTTTCCATACTATCTTTCATCTTGGTTAGTTGTGTGCATGTTTCGTGCAATGCGCAGAATTCCAGAAATCCCTCAGATTTGGCGATATCACCTGGTGCTTTTAGTTCGTATTCTGGAAGGAGGATTTTTCGGTGCCGGCGGGCTAGCCGATCGCAATTACAGTGAAAGCTATTCCAAAAGCTTAATGAAAAGACTGGAGTCCGAAGATCTGCAGTCAAGAGCGCTGCATAGAGCGTGGAGTGTGATTAACAACGCCCTTCAAGACGAAAAACTCAAAGGCTATGCAGCGACACGTTCAGCCGCATTCACAGAAACGTTGATAAAGAATGCTCAGCGCTTACTCGCCAGCCAGACAAAAGGAAAATCTGCACCACCAGCGGCCATTAAATACGACGGAAACTTTGTAGGAGTCATAAGCGCCGTAGTCACGGAACAGCAGTTCGGATACATAAAGTACGGACAACAAAGTTTTCGATTTGATTTCTCTGCCGAAGGCGCCTTTAGTGATGCGGATATTGGCAAGAAGGTTCGATTTCGGTTGGAATCCAAACCACAGACGACAGACGCTGTTGGGGTTGAGAAACTCTCACTCGAGAAATAATTTGCATGGTTATTCGCCGCCTTGAAATTTCCGACGCACTGATGTACCGCGCGCTGCGCCTGCGCGGCCTGCGCGAGCACCCCGACGCCTTCACCTCCAGCTTCGAGGAGGAAAACATCCGCCCGCCGGCCGACACCGAAAAGCGGCTGTCGCCCGAGTCGGACACCGTCATGTGGGGCGCTTTTGTGGACGGCACGCTGGCCGGTGTGGTCGGCATGACGCGCGAGACACGCCTGAAAAACCGCCACAAGGCCACGCTGGTCGCGATGTACGTCGCGCCCGAGTACAGCGGCCAAGGCCTGGGCCTGGCCCTGGTCAACACCGTGGTGCAGGCCGCCAAAGCCGCGGGCGTGGAGCTGCTGGTGCTGACCGTGACCGAGGGCAACAAGCAGGCCGCGGGCCTGTATGCCCGCGCCGGCTTCGCGCCCTTCGGCACAGAGCCCGACGCCATACGCGTGAACGGCGTACCGTTCGGCAAACAGCATATGTTCCTGCAGCTGCCTTCCGCCATTTGACCCTTACAGCCACTCCAAGAAGACACCCCATGAGCACCACCAACTTCTCCTTCCCCACCGCCATCCGTTTCGGCGCCGGCGCGCGCAAGCAGGTCGCCGAAACCCTGCTGGCCGCCGGCTGCAAGCGGCCGCTGATCGTGACCGACAAGGCGCTGGCCGCGCTGCCGGTGCTGGCCGAGTTCAAGACCCACCTGGGCGGGCTGGACGTGGCCGTGTTCTCGGGCGTGTTCGGCAACCCGACCTGCAGCCAGGTCATGGACGGCGCCGCGGCCTACAAGGCCCACAAGGCCGACTGCGTGATCGGCTTCGGCGGCGGCGCGGCGCTGGACGTGGCCAAGGTGGTGGGCATCGCCGCCACGCACGAGGGCGACATCCTCGAATACGTCTGGGACCACCCCAAAGTGCGGCCCATCGTCAACGAGCTGCCCTACTTCGTGGCCCTGCCCACCACCTCGGGCACAGGCTCCGAGGTCGGCCGCTCCTCGGTCGTGAGCGAAAACGACACGCATTTGAAGCGCGTGGTCTTCAGCCCCAAGATCCTGGCCAAGGTGGTGTTCGCCGACCCGGAACTCACGCTGGGCCTGCCGCCCCATGTGACGGCCGCCACCGGCATGGACGCGCTGACCCACAACATCGAAAGCTACCTCTCGCCGGCCTACCACCCGCTGTGCGACGGCATCGCGCTCGAGGGCACACGCATCGCGGCCCATGCCCTGCTCAAGGCCGTCAAGGAGCCTTCC
>Ga0102595_100593_pt1 | contig 22491 bp, 17 predicted proteins | sample Araplaol_mTSA_r2_2_FD_76864 | JGI IMG/M metagenome (GOLD analysis project Ga0102595, IMG submission 76864) | Arabidopsis root microbial communities from North Carolina, USA - plate scrape MF_Col_mTSA_r2 (SPADES assembly) (version 2) | ecosystem: Host-associated > Plants > Roots > Endosphere...
GGTGCGCCTGGCCGAAGCCGACTTTACGATCGTTGAATGTTTCAATGCCACGCGCAATACCTGCCAGCTGGCCGGCGCCTGCCGCCTGCAGGAGGGATTGCACAGGGCGACCGAGGCTTACCTCGGGCATCTCGACCGCCAGACATTGGCGGACCTTATCTGAAGGAACCATCATGAGTGCGCCTGAAATTTTGCTGGAGCTGTGTGGCATGGTGCCGCCTGAACCGATGGAGCGCGTGCTGGAAGCGCTCGACCTGCTGCAACCCGGCCAGCATATCCGCATGGTCATCGACCGCGAGCCGGTTCCCCTTTACCGCATCCTCGAGAAGAATGGCTACCGTTACCGTACTTCGATGCGCGACGACTTTATCTACGAAATCCTGATTTCCCAAACTGACTGATGCAACGCAAGCTGGCTTTCGAGCATACGCCCGGGCTGGCGCTGCCGCTGCGATTCCTGCTGGCGGCGCCATGGTTCGGTGCTTTGGCCGGCCTGCTGCTGGTGTGGCAGGGCGCAGACGCAATGAGCACACGCTGGGCACCGGCCACTTTGGCCGTTACACACCTGTTGACGCTCGGCTTCCTCGGCATGGCCATGGCAGGATCGCTGCTGCAGATGGTGCCGGTGGTGGCAGGTGTCGAGCTGCACTGGGCGCGCCGGCTTGGCCCCGTGATCTGGGGCGCCCTGGCTGGCGGCGCGCTGCTGCTGGCGGCGGGCTTCCTGCATGGGCTGCCATGGTGCCTGCGTGCGGCCGGCATGCTGCTGGCCGGCGCTTTCATTCTCCTGGTTGCCGTGCTGGCGCGGGCGCTGTCGCAGCGTTCCGCGCCGAACGCTTTGCCGGTCGTGGCAGGCATGCGCCAGGCCGTCGTAGCACTGGCTTGCGCCGTGACCATCGGCGTGGCGCTGGCGGCCTTCCTGGTGGGAGCAGTACGCCTGCGTGTGATGGAGTGGACCAATGTGCATGCCGCCTGGGCCCTGGTGGGCTGGGTCGGCGTGCTGGTGGTGTCGGTGGTGTTCCAGGTGGTGCCGATGTTCCAGTCCACCCAGCTGTTCCCGCGCCAGCTCGCCTTCACGCTGCCGCCGCTCTGCCTTGGCGGGCTGGCGCTGTGGACTGCCGGCTACCTGCTTGACCAGCAGTGGCAATGGATCGGGGCTGGGCTGGTGAGTGCCTGCCTGGCGCTGTTCGCGGTCTACACGCTGGTGCTGCTGTTCCGCCGCAAGCGCGCGGCCGACATATCGACCTGGTACTGGTGGCTGTCGCTTGGCTCGCTGCTTGCAAGCGTCGCAGTGTACCTTTGCCCGCGCGGCATCGACAAGGCGCTGGTCCTCGGCGTGCTGTTTATCGGGGGCTTCGCCATGTCGGCGGTGAATGGCATGCTGTACAAGATCGTGCCATTCCTGTTGTGGTACCACGGGCAGCACGCCGGCTGCGATGTGCCGGGCGTGCGCCAGTTGATGCCGGACAGCGAGCCGCGCGTGCAGTTCGCCTGGCATGCCGCCAGTGTGGTGTTGCTGCTTGCCGCTGCCATCGCACCCGGGTGGCTTGCCCAGCTGGCAGGTGCGGTACTGGCAGTTTCCTGCATGCGCCTGGGTTTCGACCTGGCGCTGGCTGCGTTCAGCCTTCGTAAGCTCGCAAACGAGCAGAATCAAGAATCCTGATCTGGCGGCCGTTCACGGCAATCATGCCCTGGTCGGCCAGTTCGTGCAGCACGCGCGAGAAGTATTCCGGCGTCAGGTTCAGGCGCGAGGCCAGCAGCTTCTTGCTGACGGCCAGCGTGATCTCGGAACCGTCCGTCGCGTCGTCATCCTTCAACAGATAGCCGATAATGCGCTGGCTGCCTGAGCGCAGCGAGTACGCTTCCACGTCCGAAATCAGGCCGTGCAGGCGGCGGCTCATGCCGGCCAGCATACGGCGCGCAAACTGCGGGTTGCGTGCCAGTTCGGCAAACACGGTGTGTTTGGAAATATGCAGCAGCATGCAGTCGCTGACTGCGTGGGCGGTGACGACGTAGGGCTTTTCCATGAACATCAGCGCTTCGCCGAAGCTGTGGCCCGGGCCGATGATTTCGACGATCTTCTCGTTGCCCTGGGCAGAGATGAAGCTGAGTTTCACCTGGCCGTAGATGACCATGTGGAAGCCGACGCATGGGTCGCCGCGCTGGAAGACTGCGCTGCCGCGCGGAATGTGGTGTTCGGTGGTGCCGGCAGCCACCAGCGTCAGTTCTTCCGGCGACAGGTCTGCGAACAGGGGCAGTCGCTTGAGGAACTCGCGGGGGTCGATTTTGGGGCTTGGCATTTGGTTCTCCTGAAATGGCAAAAGGACCCGCTGGGCGGGTCCTGTCCTGGTTAAGGTAATGTCGGTGCTAATCCTGAAGATCAGTGGCCCGAATCGCCGTCAGGCTTGCTGCTGGTCCGGAAGATTTCCTGATTCTCCTTGCCGGTCACGTAGAGGAAACCGACCAGGCCTTTCTCCATCCGCGACAGCGCGTGGTCGACCAGGATGAAGCGTCCTGGCACCTCGGTCTTGAACTCGACCATCGTCGCGCCGCCCGGAGCCACGGTGGTGGTCTGCACGTTCTGCAGCGGAGGCGAGGTCAAGTCGCCCATGCTGTAGACGCGGTCGAACACTTCGCCGATCACGTGGAAGCTGGAGGTTGCGTTTGGACCGCCGACACCGAAGAAGATGCGGACCGTTTCGCCAACCTTGGCCTCCATGCGGTGGGTCTTGGTCAGCGCGTCATGGGTACCGTTAAACATCAGGTGTTCCGGCTGTTCGGCCAGCAGCTTATCCAGCGAAAATTCAGCTTCGCCTGGAGTGCCGTGCTTCTGGGCGGTGTAGAGCTCGCCCTGCATCACGTAGAACTCGCGGTCGACTTTCGGCAGGCCGCCTTCAGGCTCGACCAGGATCATGCCGTACATGCCGTTGGAGATGTGCTGTGCCACCATCGGGGTAGCGCAGTGGTACACGTACAGGCCTGGATTGATGGCCTTGAAGGTGAAGCTCTTCGTGCTGCCCGGAGCCGCCTGGGTCACTGCCGCACCGCCGCCTGGGCCGGTCACGGCGTGGAAGTCAACCGAGTGGATCATGTGGCTGTCCTTGGCGTTGGACATGTCCACGTTCACGGTATCGCCCACACGTACGCGGATGAACGGGCCAGGAACCTTGCTGTTGAAGGTCCAGTATTTGTAGGTGGTACCGTCCATCAGCTGGCCGAGGACTTCGGTGGTGTCCAGCTTGACGTTCACGGTTTGCGGGCCGCGCTTGCCGACCGGCGTTCCGACTTCGGTTGGATTGCGCGAAATATCGACGCCTTTTGGCGCGGCTTTGAGCTCGCCTTCACCGACGATAATCTTGCCGATCATGCCTGCGGCCACGTGGCCTGGCAGGGAGCATATGTAGGTGAATTCGCCTTTCTTGTCAGCCTTGAACACAATGGCGGTCGATGCGCCCTTGTCTTTGAGCTGGTTCGATTTGACCTTGAAGTCGGGCACGGAGATATCGTGGGTTGCGCCATCGCCGTTGACCAGGTTGATCTGCACCACAGCACCTTCCGGAACGCGCAAGGTAGGATTGGCCTTGCCTTTGGACTCTCCGGCGTCGCTGATGAAGACCAGCTTTCCGTCTGCGATATCGGTATGCAGGGTAAAGGTCACGTCAGGACGATATTGGACGGCAGTGCTGCCATTGCCGCCGTGCTGGCCATGTTGTGCATAAGCTGGCGCCAGTGTCGCGGCGCCGATCACCACTGCTGCAATGGCTTTGGACATCAAGGTCGGTTTCATTTTCTTCTCACAGGTTTGTCCGGCACGGGATTGCGCCGTTTGACAGCTAAATCATATGTTTCACATGCATGTTATTGAATTGACGCAGGTCAAAAAATTGAAAAGATCTGCGTATTCTCAATGCAAGTTGCTTATTTTTGATTTAGGTCAAGTGAGAAGAAGCCCCCACGCTACGCCTTATGGCGCGAGCTGCTGCAGGATCGCGTAGGCGGCCTTGATGCGGTCCGCGTTCGGATAAGCGGAGTTTGCCAGCATGACAATGCCAATATTCTCCTGCGGGACGAAAACGGCGTAGGCGCCGAAACCGTTGGTAGAGCCGGTTTTGTGGAACAGGGTGGCGCCGCTTGCACCACCGCGCGCCGTAAGGCGCTTGGCCGCAACCAGTTCGCGCGTAACGGCTGATGCGCTACCGCTTTGCAACCGCTCCAGCGTGGCCGGGTAGGGGAACTGTTCCCAGCCCAGGCCCTGTACCAGCGGACCCGTTTCGAAGTAGCCGATATGGGTCGCTTCGACGGCCCGGCGCATCGCCGGCTCCAGGTGGCTTGGATCGATGTTCGCCTGGACGAAGCGCAGCAGGTCTGCGCTGCTGGTCTTGACGCCGTATGCCTCCTTGTCGAACGGGCCGGGATTTACGCGGATCTGCTTGTCCTGGTCGTAGCCCCAGGCGTAATTCGTCATCGCGCTCGCCGGCACGTTCTCGTAGGTGTTGGTCATGCCGAAGCGTGGGAATACTTCCGCTTCCATCACGGTCGCAAAGTCCTTGCCCAGTGCTGCCGCTGCAGCGTGCCCGAACAGGGCGATGCTGGGGTTGGAATAGCGTCGCATGGCGCCCGGTGCGGCGTCGGGCTGCCATGCGCGGAAGAAGGCCATTTCCTGCCCTTCGCGCACTTCGTCGGGGAATTGCAGTTTCAATCCGCCGGCGGTGTAGGTGCCGAGATGGAGCAGGGTGGCGTTGTCCACTGCGCTGCCTTTGAGTTGCGGCAGGTAGCGTGAAGGATGCGCATCCAGCGACAGCTTGCCCTGCGCTTGCGCCCAGGTGCCCAGCGTGGCCGTCAGGGTCTTGCTGACGGAGCCGATTTCAAACAAAGTGCTTTCGTTGACTGGCGCATTGGTTTCGCGGGAGGCAATGCCGTAGTTGAAGTAGTACGGCTTGCCGTCCAGCGTGACGGCGACCGCCATGCCCGGCAATTGGTGCTCAGCCATCAGCGGCCGGATCGCGCCATCCACGGCGACCCGCACCTTCAGGTATTGCAAGAAATCGCTGCGCATTTGCATGCCATCGCCGTCGCCGGCCTGGGCGAAAACGATGCGCTGCTCGCCATTCTGCAGCCAGCCGACGTACCAGCCCAGTTTTCGACCGCCATCGCTGCCGCTGCCGGTTTTTCCGAAGACCTGCCAGCCGCCGACTTGCTCCGGCCAGCGCACCAGGTTTGCGGCCATTTCGTAGGCTTGCGGCTTGATGTCCAATTCGCGATTGATGACGCGGCGCAGGAAGCCGACTTGCTCGTCGGGGGAAATGCGCAGCGAAGAACCGAGCCAGGAGTTGGACAGGCCGTTGTTCCTGCCCGGATCGCCGCTGACGTCCGCGTTGCCATAGCCGAAGCGCTTGACGTAGCTGGCGAAGCGCTCTTCACCCAATTGCAGCGTGATCTGCTGCGAGTACCAGACGACAGACTCCTTCATCCACGAACTAGGGTCGTGCGCCTGGCGCCAGACGGGACGCCAGTCCACATAGCCTTGTTTGAAAGGCAGCACAGGCGCGTGCTCGTCCCACAGCACGCCTGCGTCGTAGCCCATGAGGGCAATCGGCAGCTTGAAGGTCGACATCGGCGGCAGGCGCTTGTCGCACGCGCCTTCGTGCACCAGCCACTGGCCGGTGGCTGCATCGGCCATCGCCAGGCAGTGGTCCGCGGAAAACGCGAGCAAAGGGAGGCCCAGCCCAGCAAGCAGGGCGAAGATTTTGCGTTTCATTTTTGTCCTCGGTTAGAGTTTTGCGAGTTGCGCGGGGAGATCGCGCAGGAATGCTTCCTTGGTGCGCGGGCCGGCCGCGCCTTCGGTCAATTTCTCGTCCTGTGCCAGGCGGGCAAACACAATGGTGCGCTCGCCATTGGTAGCCCAGCCTACGAACCAGCCGTAGGAACGGGAATAATCGTCTTTGCCATCCGGCCCAATGGGGGCGCCGGTACCGGTTTTGCCGAAGACCTGCCAGCCGTTCGGCAGGTCCCGCACTTTCAGCAGCTTCGCGGTCTGGTCATGCGCGTACTGCGATACGGGAAGTTCCCTGCGTACCAGTCGGCGCAGGAAGCTGGTCTGCTCGTCCGGCGAAATCTGCATTGAGGAGCCGACCCAGGACCAGGTCAGGCCATTGTCCTTGCTCCTGTCGCCGCTGGCGTCTCGGTTGCCGTAGCCGAATCCTTGCACGTAGCGCTCGAACTGCACGCGGCCAATGTGCTGCGTGACTTGCTGGGCGTACCACACTGCCGAATAGCTGATCCACTGGCTTGGATCCATGTCGCGGCGCCATTCCTTGTTCCATGCCTGGTAGCTCTCGCGGTAAGGCAGGACTGGCGCGTGCTGGTCCTTCAGGAAGCCGCTGTCGTAGCCCATCAGGCTGACGGCGATGTTGAAGGTCGAAACCGGTGTAATGCGCGACGAACAATCGCCTTCGCGCAGCAAGGCCCTGCCGCTGCCGGCATCGACGAAGGTAGTGCAATTCAGCGCAGCCACCGATTGCGCGGACGGCGAGACACTCCATGCCAGCGCGGGCTGCAGTGCGAAATTACCGCCAACGATGGCCGCAAGTGCGGCCACGGTCGCGGCGCGCGCACACATCGCGCGGCGCATGTTGGCAGGGCTGCGGATCAGGGAAACGCGCTCGGTCAGCGTGTTCGCGTCGATGCTGCCGAAAGCCAGCGCGCCTTGTGGCGTAAGGTGTTGCAGCTTGAGCTGCGCCACCAGTGCGGCGGCGTAGGCCTTGCGTTGCGAGGCCGGACGGCCACGCAGCACATCGCGGTCGCAGCCCAGTTCTTGCGCCCAGGTCAGGTTGGCGCGCAGCATGCGCATGAAGGGATTGAACCACAACAGGGTTTGCAGCAGCATGCCTGCGGCCATCCATTGCAGGTCGTGGCGGCGCAAGTGGGTCATCTCGTGCTCCACGATCATTTCGCGCTGCAGCTTGTCGAAGCCGCCCAAATGGCGCGGCAGCAGCAGGCGAGGGCGGAACAGGCCAAGCAGCATGGGCGAAATCGGCGCATCCACCTCGATGATTGCAGCGCGGCCAGCGTTCGCAACATCGCCGGTCCGCGCCAGGCGATTGAGCATGCGCTGCGCACGCCACAGGCTGGCGACCGACCAGGCCAGTCCTGCCAGGTAGACGCAAAGCCATAACTGCGCGCCGTGCAGCATCCAGGCGCGCGTGCCGGTTGAACTGTCTGCCTTGTGTGCCTCCTCGGCAGTTACATTGGGGAGCGCCGGCACCTTCGGTGGCGCAATGTATTGGGTGACTGTTTCGGTAGCCGCTTCGAGTGGCGGGATCAGGCGCACGCGTTCGCTGTGTGGCAGCAGCATCAGTGCGAATGTCGCCAGCACGGCCAACTGGCCAAGCAGCCAAAGCGAGCGTTGCGCCGCCAATGCCGGCAGTACGCGCCGGAGCAGGGCGCTTAACGCCCACACGCTGAAGCCGGCCGCAAAGCAGCCAAGGCTCGCCAGCAGGAACCGCATCAACAGCAGGTCGAAATCGTTCACTTTGCGTCGTCCTCATCGGGCCAGTCGGACAGCATCTGTTCGAGCTGCGCCAGTTCGCTGGCATCAACCAGCTTACTGCCGGCGAACATGTTCACCGGCAGCGGGGTATCGAGTTCCATGATGCGCGTGCCAAAGTCGTGTGCATAGGCGGCCAGCGTTTCGACCTTGTCCAGCAGGGCCTCGTAGACCTGCACGCCGTGCCGCACATGCTGGGCAATCATATGCTTCTCCATCATCCGCTCCACGGTCTTGCGTGTGGACGAGAACGACCAGGCAAGTTCGTCCTCCACCGCTTCGTGGATTTCGCGTGCGCTCAAAGGTGCCTGGCGCCAGAGAGCCTTCAGTACGCAGAGTTCAGGTGTGGAGGGAATAAGCATGGCAAAGCACAGTTTGTGACGATTGGTGTCAGTATGTGACAAACGTCGCAATCGTGTCAAGCATTTAGCAGATTGCCGTGTTTGCGCACCTGAGCGTGGAAGGCCGTGCATTTCACGTCTTGCGTGCATTGGGCGTCGCCGTGCACCAGCACGATGCGCTCGCCGTAGGCGTCGATCACCCAGGTTTCGGGTGGCAGGGTCAGGCCGGCTGCGGTGGCGAAGGCTTCGCCAACGAGGAAATCGCGGTTGCCCGCGATCCAAAATAGCTGCACGCCCGCGTCGCTTAGGCGGCGCAGGGCGGACACAATCTGCTGGTGGAAGGGCTCCGGCAGGTCATCGTCACCTGCCGATGATATCGCCCGTCATCTAGAACTGCTTTGCACCAGCAAATGTGTGCGCCCCAAGAATAGTGGGCGTAAAAGGCCAGCTTTACTGCATCGCAATCGTCTCAAGCATGGTGCATGTCAGGGCGATTCTGGCGGGGCTCGCCATTCGCGGGGAGGAGCGAGGGCGACAGGGCTGGTGAGGCTCTCAAGGAACTGCACAAGATCATCCTTTTCGGCTGGGGTCAGAATTAACGGATATCCGATTTCGGTGCTGCGGTAGTAAAGCTCCAGTTCCACGGCTTCAGCTAATGTTGAAATACTTCCGTCATGCATATATGGGGCGGTGACAGCCACGTTGCGAAGCGATGGGGTACGGAACCGACCGATATCGAGCGGCCGCATCGTGACAGCAAACCGCCCGAGTTCCGCCAACTTTACGTCGTGAAGGATTGAGGAATCGAGGCTGAGGTTCTGTTCTTTCAGCGTCACTACTCGTTTCGTCAGCTCAGGCAGATCGTTCGCAATCCTCGAAATGCCGACACCTAACTGATGAAATTCATTATCTGTGAATAAAGCGCTTTGCCCGTCGAATGAATGGCAACTAATGCATTTTGCGGCGCCCTGAAATAGCATCAAACCACGTCTTGCGGCTGCGCTGACGGCAGATTGATCGCCGCCAAAATAGTAGCGGTCAAAAGGCGAGTTCGCTGCAACAAGGGTTCTTTCGAAGGCTCCGAGTGCAATTGCGACCTGCCTGGCTTTGAGAAACGGTCGGTCTTGAGGAAATACGGCAGCAAATTGGCTTTTGTAGCTGGAGTCACGTTGAATTATATCTAACATGCTATTCAGGTCGACAATTCCATGCTCTCGTGGATTCACGATCGGATCTAATGCTTGATTTTCCAATGTATCTTGCCGCCCGTCCCAAAAGAACGAGGTATTGAATTTTGCGTTAAGCAATGACGGTGTATTGCGTGTTCCCAATTGCTGATTGATACCGACGGCAAGCGGTTTTCCATCCGCGAACGCCCTTTCCGGGATATGGCAGGAGGCGCAGCTGACCTTTCCATTTGCACTCAATCGCTTATCAAAAAACAGTTGTTTGCCCAAGTCGATGAGACTCTGCGACTGCTGCGCTTTTTCATCCCTGGCAAGAGGCAGTCCGCGAAGTTCAGCCAGTATTTCACGTGCTTCAGTGGCCGCGAATAAGGTGAAGCCCACAAGGCTGGTCAAGCAAATATAGATGTGCCACGGTCGAATTCGCATCAGTTTCAATTTTATCAACATTGGGAATTCTATCTGATTATCACTTTAGTAAATTTGTTGATCTTTGTTTTTTGCTGTGCAACACTTCACGCCGCAGATTTCCATATGGAAATTATACACAGCTGAAAATTGATTGAAGAGGTTGCGAATGTTGCTCGGTCTGGCCGGAAGACAGATGTTGGAGAGAGAAGGAGTGCGCTCCGTTCTCATGGGAGCTTGGAGGATGCTCCTTACGCTTGTTATCGCAGTGGCGATGCAAGCTAATACTCCGGTATTGGCCGATCAGATTCGCTACGTTTATGACGATGCAGGCAGGCTGATTCAGGCGACTTCCGCTGACGGAAGCGGGACAGAGTATCGCTATGACGAGATCGGAAATATTCTCTCGGTGAAGCGCATTGTTCCTGGCGGAGTTGTTATTTCCGGCTTTTCGCCAACCTCTGGAATGAGCGGAGGTCAAGTCTCGATCTATGGCAGCGGGTTCGAAGAGGTCGCTTCAAACAATGCCGTGTACTTTAACGGCGCACAGGCTACTGTTCTGAATGCGACGCAGGCCATGCTAACTGTCGCGGTCCCTTCGAATGCGGCGACGGGGAAGATCAGTGTAACCAACTCAAAGGGCACTGCGGTCAGCATTTCAGATTTTGTGATTGCGACCGCCAACGGGCCATCTATTACCTCATTCACCCCAGCCATGGGGCCGGCAGGAACGGCGATCACGATATCGGGAGCCAATTTTGGTCCTCAACTGGCAGCAAACAAGGTAAGGTTCGGCGAGCATTCTGCCAGTGTAATCGGCGCCGGTGCCACTCAGGTCGTGACCTCAACCCCAACGATTTCAGCATCTGGCAAGATTTCCGTGACCACGGCTTTCGGGAAGGCGGTCAGTGCAAATGACTTCTTCGCATTGCCTCCGGGCGTAAATGCTGCCGACGTTGTTTATACGGGACGGCTCGTAGCCGGCGGTAACGCGCAGACAGTGCAGATCGGGACGGCAGGTAAGAAAGCAATTTTGCTGTTTGATGGCAATGCAAAGCAAATGCTCTCTCTCCTTTCTGCGGCGGGGACATTCCAGAGTCCAGCTGCGATGACAGTCTATGACGCGGATGGAGGAGTCGTTGCATCCACCAGCATAGACAACAGTTCCAATTTTGACTTCGTGGCGCTACCACGTTATGGCACCTACACGATGGTGCTTTCGGCGTCCATCGCAGGTAAAGTTGATCTCCAACTGAAGGTCGCCGATTCCGGCGCATTGGTAGTCGATGGTCCAGCGAAGCTTGTTAACCTCAGCGCAGGTCAAAACGGCTACTACACGTTCGCTGGCGAAGCAGGGCAGTACCTCGGCCTGGGATACGCGAACCTCGCGATGAATCCTGGCGGATCGATGTCGTACAAAGTCATCAAGCCCGATGGATCGCAGCTATTCACTAATAACGCGAACAATAACGGCAGCAGCAATTTGCCAATGTTGCCAGTCGCCGGAACTTATACGCTGGTCGTTGACCCGCCCGGCACATCGACTGCGAGCTTAACCATATGGTTGTCCAAGGATTCCCCTGGCCAGCTGGTATTTGGGCAGACGATGACGTTCAGCTCTTCCCGTGTCGGGCAAAACTTCCGGCCTACGTTTAATGGTGTTGCGGGCGAACGCTATTGGCTATTGCTCAATGGCAGTACGCTCTCGTCTGCCTTTGTAAATGTGGTGAAGCCCGATGGCGAATTGCTGACGAGTTTTTCCATCAGTACTGCGGCCGGGGCATTTGAAATCCCAGCGTTGCCTACGATAGGCACATATGGCATCTTCATTGACCCGAGTTCCACGGTGACCGGCAAGGTCGACGTTCAGCTCGGTCAGGTGGGACCGGACATCACTGGGCCGATAGAGATTGACGGATCATCACTGCCGCTTTCCCTGGGCATCCGGCAACGCGCAATGCTGACGTTCAGTGGGACTGCCGGTCAGCTTTTGGGCCTTGGCTATACCAATGTCAAAACCAGCCCAACGTTGCAGTCCGTCTATTACACGGTGCTTAAGCCCGATGGCAGCCAGCTGTTCTCGGCTAGCGGGAATGACAGTAATAGCATCAACCTGCCGGCCTTGCCCGTGAGTGGCACATATACCATTAAGGTGCAGTCCGCTACGTTTGCTTCGACGAACCTGTCGCTGCTGTTGTCGAGCGATGTTACGGGAATGCTCGTTCCAGACGCTGCTCCCCTGAATGTGAATATCGCTCGCGCTGGACAGAACGCACGCCTGACATTTGATGCCGTCGCTGGCCAGCACTATTGGCTTAAGCTGCGCGGCGGGACATTCCCTATCTCTGGCGCTCTCAATGTCAATATTTATAAGCCGGACGGCTCGGTGCTGAACAGCACGTCAATTTCTACGTCGCAGGACGTGGATACCGGTGTCCTTTCTGCATCGGGGACCTACGCCGTCTGGTTTGACGCTCCTTCCACGACTACCGGCAAGGTCGATGTGGAGCTTGTAACGATTCCTGGAGATTTGGTCAGTGCGATCGAGGTCGACGGTGCAGCATTGCCTGTTTCCCTCAGCGTCCGCCAGCGTGCAATGCTCACTTTCAACGGCACAGCTGGCCAGCGCTTGGGCCTCGGCTATACAAATGTCAAAACCAACCCGACGTTGCAGTCCGTCTATTACACGGTACTTAAGCCCGATGGCAGCCAGCTGTTCTCGGCTAGCGGCAATGACAGCAACAGCGCCAGCCTGCCTGCCTTGCCTGTAAGTGGCACCTATACCATCAAGGTACAGTCCGCAACTTTTGCTACGGCGAACCTGTCGCTGCTGTTGTCGAGTGAAGTTACAGGAACGCTGGCCCCAGGCGCAGCTCCCTTGAACGTAAATATCGCGCGTGCTGGGCAGGGTGCACGCCTCACGTTCAATGGTGTAGCGGGTCAAGCTTACAGCTTGCGGCTCACGGGCGGAACCTTCCCGGCCTTTGTCGGCGTCACGGTACTCAATCCGAGCGGCATTTTTGTGAATTCGACATCGGTGTTGTCGAGTGAAACCTTGAACCTGTCCGCACTTGCGGCTACAGGTACTTACACAGTAACGATCGGACCGAGTGGAACGACAACTGGCCAGGTCAACGTGCAGTTGCAATAAGCAAAACAGCAAACGAATACAAAGAATAGCTATGACTCCACTAGGAAAAATCAACGTGGCAAATCGAGAATACGAGCAGTTTGCCGCCTCTACTCGATCTGGTAAGTCGCGCGTGCGTAAATGGACGATCGCGTGCTTGTTGCCTGCACTGCTAGGTGTTTCTGCTGTTGGCCAACTGCCGGCGCTGGCGGCAGCGCCAATTGCATCTGGTGCCACTGCTCTTGGGTATCCCGCGGCGCCTGCCACCACCCGAGGGCAATCTGCCACATTGCTGCCCGACGGGCGATGGATGTTGCTGGGAGGTGAAGGTAAGAGTGGCAACGTGACCGATACTGTAGTTTTCATCTCGGCCGATGCTAAATCACAGACATTGCGGACCCACCTGTTCACGGGGCGTACAGCACATTCGGCGACGCTCCTTCCAGACGGAACAGTGCTGATCTTCGGCGGCACCGATGGTTCCGGAGAAGTGATTTCGACACTCCAGCAATTTGATATCGCCACTGGCCAATTCAGTGGCCCAGAAGAATCCGCATTGCTCCCACGAAGGGGCCATACGGCCACAGTTTTGATGGACGGGCGCCTTCTGATCGCAGGCGGTGCAGACGCGCGTGGAAATGCGATTTACGAGGCAGAAATCTATGATCCCGTAACTAAGGCAATCGAGCGCTTCAATCCAAAACTCGACGCGCCGCGCCTGAATCATATTGCGACGCTGCTTCCATCAGCCGACGTCCTGCTTTGGCAAGGACTCGATGCAGAAAACCAAACTCGCGAAGACGGCGAACTGTACGAATTCAGCACCCAGCAGTTTAGCGCTTTGTCGAAGGCAGCAACAACGGAGGCCATTCGCGGATTGAAAGCACCGGAAGTTGCGGCCATCATGGCAACGCGGCCAGAAGCCAACGATCCGTCCGCACCGGTTGATCGGCCTATCGTTATTCGATTCAACCAGCCGATGGCAGTATCGTCGCTGAATGGATCTACGGTCACTTTGATTGGGCCGCACGGCGCCGTTCCGGTGAAGGTTCTGCCGGTAGAGCAGGGCATGCTCGCATTTGTTCAGCCGTCGATCGATTTGCTGCCGGATAGCAGGTACAACCTGTTCCTTGATGGCGTGAAATCCTGGACCGGCAAAGCCTTGACCTTCAGTTCGTTCGGCTTTACGACAGCTCGGCTGAATGGCAGTAGCAATAATGGTGAACCCAACACACCGTCCTATAATGGTTCTGCGAATCACGTGGCAGCGGAAACAAGCTCCCCGAGGGCATCGGGCATCACGCAGGAAGAGCTGCATGCAGTTGGCGCGGCGTCTTCGCTTGAAGGCCAGGCACTGGCAGCATTGGCCAAGAATGCTGACAGCGAATTCTGGCTGCCAGATGCGCGCCATTACAAAGGCGACTGGAACGCAAAGCGCGGCGCAAGCCCTCTACAGAAGTTGCCGTCATTGAAGGCGCCGCCAGGTGTTACAGCACTCGCTGGACAAATCCTTACGGCGCACGGCCGTGCGCTGCGCAACGCAAAGGTGCAGATTGGCAGTCAAATGGCGTTGACGGACGAAACAGGCCGCTTTCTGCTGACGAACCTTACGCCTGGCGCACAGCCGCTGATTATCAATGGTGGCGGAGAAGGGAAAGCCAAATACGGCTACTACCAGGTACGCGTTGACGTCAAGGCGCAGCAGACCAATGTCTTGGACTACACGATCTGGAGCACTCGCCTTGATCCCGCCGGCAACGTAGCAATTCCTTCACCTACTGCCGGCGAAGTTGTTCTGGCGTCGCCACGTATCCCGGGCCTGGAGCTGCGTATTCCTGCGGGCACCATCATTCGTGACCACATCGGCAAGATCGTCACTGAATTGAACATGACGGCGATTCCTATCGACCGCCCGCCGTTCCCATTGCCAAACGTTGGCGTGCCCGTTTACTTCACGATCCAGCCTGGTGGTGCGACGCTGACCAGTGCAAGTGGCCAAGCGCTGCAGGGCGCTCGCCTGATCTATCCGAACTTCAACGGCCTGGCCCCGGGTAGCCGCGTGGACTTCTGGAACTACGACGCCCGTGGCAAAGGTTGGTATGTGTACGGGCAAGGCACCATCAGCAAAGACGGCAAGCAGGCCGTTCCCGATGCCGGCGTCAAGATCTATGAGTTCACGGGCGCGATGATCTCGCTGCCAAGCAATGCACCGGCCGATGCACCGTCGCCGGGTAGTTGCGGCGGTAACGGTTCGGCGGGGCCTAGCGCTACGTGCCCGGCTAACAAGCCAGCTCCGCCTAAAGCCTGCGCCGGCGATCCAGTTGACTGCGGCACCGGCTTGTTCCTGAACTCGGCTACTGACCTGGTCATTGACGACATCATGCCAATCCAGATTTCGCGCACTTATCGCCCACGCGATGCTGCTTCCCGCGCGTTCGGTATTGGCACCAATCTGGCGTATGACATCTTCCTGGTTGGGGATACCAACCCCTGGACTTACCAGGAATTGATTTTGCCTGACGGCGGAAGGGTGCGCTACAACCGAATTTCGCCAGGGACCGGCTATACAGACGCAGTGTACGAACATAAGTCTTCCGCTACCAGCTACTATGGTTCGATCCTCAAGCGTGGCGGCAGCACGGCCTGCTACTGGGATCTCGCATTGATGAATGGAAGCCATATCTGCTTCCCAGAGTCGATGAATTCAGGATCTGCCCGACGGGCCGCAGCACTTTCGATGTCTGACCGCTATGGCAATGCACTTGTATTTAGCAGAACGAACGACAACCTAACGCGTATCGCCTCGCCATCTGGGCGAACAGTCGACCTCCAATATGATGCCGCCAACCGCATCACGCAGGCAACGGACAATGTCGGCCGCACCGTAAAGTACGAATACGACGCACAAGGCCGACTGATTAAAGTGACCGACCCGCTTGGCAACTTTGAAGCGTTCACTTATGACTCAGCGCACCGCATGCTGACCGTGCAGGACAAGCGCGGCAACATGATGGTGACGAACGAGTACGATGGCAACGGACGCGTAGCCAAGCAAACCTATGCCGACGGAAACACGAATCTGTTCGCCTACACTTTGGACGCAAGCAACCGCGTTACGCAGACCGACATCACGAATGAGCGGGGCGTGGTGAAGCGCATGGTGTTCAGCTCGGCGGGCTATGTCACATCGATTACCGAGGCGCTGGGCTTGCCAGAGCAGCAGGTAACCACGTACGAATACACGCCGGCTAATCTGCTGCTGTCCGTTACCGATCCACTCGGGCGGAAGAGTGCATACGAATACGATGCCAGGGGCAATATGTCTCGCAAGACGCTGCTCGCGGGTACTCCCAATGCCGTTTCAACGGAGGCTACCTACACGGCCGATTACAGCAATGTCCAGACCTTTAAAGACCTGACAGGACGGGTGACCACGCGCAGTTACGATAATGCAGGCAATCTGGTACAGGTCGCAGACGCTGAAGGCGTGCTCTTCAAAGGAAGCTATAACGGCTCGGGCCAATTGGTGAGTTCGGAAGATGCTCTCGGCAACCTCACGTCCTACCAATACGACGGCTTTGACCTGGCACAAGTAACCGACCCGCTCGGCCGTGTTTCGCGCAGGGTGACCGATGGGGTGGGGCGCGTCACGGCAACCATTTCCCCATCGGGGATCCTGACTTCAGTCGAACTGGATGCGCTCGACCGCGTTACAACAGCACGTGACGGCCTGGGTAACGCCACCGCGATGGAATACGACGCAAACAGCAATCAAACGCTGGTGCGCAATGCGAAAGGAGGCGAGCACGCCTTCGGTTTTGACAAGCGCAATGCGACCACTCAGCAGACGAATCCGGTGAATCAGTCGGATTCGATCGAATATGACCAGTCCCACAACGTCAAGCAAACAGTTGACCGTAAGGGGCAAGTGACGAAATTCGAGCATGATGCGCTTAACCGCTTGAGGCTGGTCACCTATGCAGACCAGAGCACGATCGCCTATACATACGACCAGGGGAACCGGGTTACCCAAATTGCTGATTCCGCGAATGGAACGATCACGCGAACCTATGATGGGCTGAACAACATCACGAACGAAACGACGCCTGACGGTAGTGTGAGCTATACGTATTACCCTGACGGTCGACGCAAAACGATGTCGGTTGCAGGGCAGCCAACGCTGACTTACACCTATAACGCACGAAGCGGTGTGGAAGGAATTTCTCAGGCCGCGGATGCAATCAATGGCAACCAGGTTCGTAAGGTGGCGTTTGAATATGATGCTGCTGGTCGACGTACCAAGACGACCTACTTTAATGGCATGACCCGTGAAAATGGTTTCGATAAGTCAGGCCAACTGACCTCGATTATTTATAAGGCTATAGGCGGGAGTGTTGTCGGTGACCTCATCTACCAGTACGACCTTGATGGTCAGCTTGTTGAAAAGGGCGGCGGTTTGGTAAAGGCCTTGCAAACTCCAGAAATGAATGATCTGACACACGATTTAGCGGCGAAAATGTCGGGCGCTAATGGCGTGACGCTAAACTATGATGAAAATGGAAATCTGGCCTCAGATGGCGCAACATTGTATGTCTGGAATGCCCGGGACCAGCTTGTTGAGATTCGCACCATGCAAGGGGGAGTCGTTGCACAGTTCAGCTATGACGCATTGGGACGGCGCCAACAAAAAACGGTGTACGGTGACACGACCAAATACGTCTATGACAAGCTCGATGCAGTGCAAGAGCGAGGCAGTGATTCGCAACTAAAAGCCGTATATGTTACTGGTACGCTGGATGAGCGACTGCAAAGAATTTTGCTGGCCGGATCGTCAAATCGAATTGATACGTATATAGTCGATCATCTCGGTTCAACCTTGGCGCTGAAGGATCTCTCGGGTTCGAGCGATGTAACATATTCTTATGATGCATATGGCAACAGCCAGGCGAACGTGCAGGATGTAAATCCGTTTCAGTTTACCGGACGGGAAAATGATGGAACGGGATTGTATTACTATAGAGCGCGAAATTATGCGCCTTCAATGGGTAGGTTTATTCAGAGTGATCCAATTGGCCTTAACGGCGGGATTAATACTTATGCGTATGTTCAAGGAATGCCGACAAGAATAGTTGATCCTAGTGGATTGCAAGCCATTTATCCTACAATATTTATGCCTGCGCCTAATGTTCCTGCGGCCTCACCACGCAAAGACCCCAGGTCGAATTTTCCTCCGGAGTCTAAAGAGGAGACAATGCGCAGAATTTGTAAGTACGCAGCTCCACCATGGAACGGGCATGTTCCACGCGATTCATCTAACTGGCATGACCCTAATCAAAGGAATGCAGAGCATTATTTTTTTGGGAATGAATTGGGCTCAAGATTTGGGCCGTTTGGTGCTGCAGCAGTCGAATTGTATGAAGCCGGGAAATATGTCCGGTACCCGTTTGGTGGTACGACCGAACCAACGCCATTTGGGACCGAGATGGGGCTGGTGGGGGCTGCAGATGGCTGGATTTATCGTCGACCATTTCCTGAGGAATGCAAATGTCAAAAATAAGAATTCACTCGATTGCGATGTTGGGCATAGGACTCTTTACTGTTGCCTTTGACGTTTTGGTTATGTGTGGTTGGTTTCTTTCAGTAATTTGCTTGCTCGTTGGCATCAATATGATAATTCGCGCGCAGAGACCTCCGAAAGAAAAATGGTATATCCCAATTGCTTTGTTTGCAATATTTGGGGTGACCTCTATTTTGGGCTATTCTCTTTCCAAGTTCGTTGAATCTGATATGCTGGAGTTTTCGATGCGTTATTCTAGCGCCCCAGCTGATAGGTTTGAATTATTGAAAATTGGTGAAAGCCGATTGTCGTGGGCGACCCGATTGAATTTGATAAGTTACTCGAATGTGGACTCAGTTGCGGTAGCGAAAATTAGAAGTTTTCCCTATGCTATTAATGAGTATGACTTTAATAAGAAGACGTTTTCTAAACGGCAATTTGACTGATAAATGACCGGTCCGTGATATTAGATAAGGTTCGGCATTACGAAAGGTTTGCGAAAAAATTAGTCCTAGAGACGCTCAAGGGAGACGAACAAGAATGGAGGGTTGTTGATTCCGTAGTTGGGGTACGTGATTCGGCATCGCTGTTGAGATCAGGGAAGCCTATCGCAGAACATATAAAAATTCAGTTCTTTCGGGAAGTTGATTCTGAAAGTGGTGATATTCCAGACCATTCAAGAAAGATATTCTTTATAGCGGCGTGGCGTCTGTGGTCTTGTCCAGCAAATCGATTTTTAAAGGGCAAGTAGCTTTGCTTCGATTCAGCGCGTGGTGGTGGCATCGTTGAAAGCAAATCGAAATGAAATTAATATTGTTCAGAATGCAGTAGTTAGAACGATCTCTGACTTGTGGGGCGTCTCTGGCTTTGAGGTGCAATGAAAGTGAAATCGGCAATCTTCATCATATTTCAGGTCGTCGCTGTTTCTTTGGCATTTGCAGTTGAGCCAGGCGAAAGAGCGAATGACCAACATATTGTGGTGACGCGGAAAGTGGCGGAGGGGATTGCAGTTCAAGAATTCAGAAAGCAGACTAAAATGAGATTGGCAAATGTATCTGTGCGTTCGCTCAAGGGAGACGAACAAGAATGGGCGTTTGTGCTTGAGGACAGCGCTCAACTACCCCGACCTGGATCTGAGTTATATGTTCGTGTGAATAAGAAAACAGGAAAACTGACTTCCTATTTTGGAAAGTAATGTGCACCACGCTCCATGAAACCATGTGCAGTTAAATTGTCGTTTTGCTTACTGGTGCCGGGAATTTTTTCAACTGCCCCATCGAATGCGGCTGAAAAAAGAATAGAACTTACGGCCACGGAAGACACTGCTATTTCGATAGTGGAGGGCCATTCGCTAGCAAAAGTAACCTTCCATCCAAACCGGACCGGAGATTCTGTAGTTAAAGACGAGGGAGGGTGTGGCTCAAGCGGTGTCGAGACAGCATTCCTGAAAAGCTTGGAGATCAGTGTAAATGATCGAAGGGTATTTGTCCCTCGGTCAGCATATGCTGATTTGGTTAACTTGCGTGAAGCCACAGTTCGCAATGATGGAGGGGCGTTCATATTAACGCTGAGCGGCGGAGATTCGGCTGATTCGTATTATGCTCAAATCTTTTTTGATGGCAACGGCATCAGTCGCAAGAAGGTGTTTAGTGCGCTTGTTCCTGATAAACCGACAGAAGAGACTCGCTATTGGCTCCGTGTTCTTAAAGACGAATAGCTAATGTCAGCTTCGAATTGCGTGACTCGGTGATTCGACGTGAAAGAGGCCTGAGCGCTGGATCTGTCGGGCGAGGAGGCACTGGGATAGGGATGCGAAGCGGTATGAGCTGCACCTGAGGATACGTTAGGCTAGTAAGGCGATCAACTAGGCTTGGCGGCGGCTTTGGTAGTTCAGGGAGCGTTGCCAAGGCTAGTCCCAATTTGAATTCTAGAGATAGGGGGAGATGTGGCGCAGTGCGCGGTCGGCATAGTCGTCCTTCTCGCCGACCGGGGCCGCGTAGTGAAGGGCGGCGCGCGCGGCTTCGGGGCTGTCGAGTCGGGCAAGGACCCAGGCGGCAAGATATTGGGAGGCGAGGCAGCCGCCTGCGGTAGCGACGTTGGTGCTGGCATGGAAGGGCTGGGACAGGACGCGAACGCCAGCTTCTTCAAGCCAGGGCTTGGTCGTCAGGTCGGTGCAGGCTGGAATGCCGTCCAGAAGCTTGAGGCGGGCCAGCAGCAAGGCGCCGGAGCACTGGGCGCCGATCAGTTGCCGGCTTGGGTCGAGCAACAGTTGCCTCATTAGCGTCGCATCTGCCGCAATGTCGCGAGTGCGGGTGCCGCTGCCGATCAAGACCGCGTCGGCGCGGCAGGCGTCGGCCAGGGTGACTCATTGACGTGACGAGTTCGGCGGGCGTCGCGAGCGAAACGCGCCAGCCGGCTTTCTTATGCCGGTTCAATATCCCCAACGCCACCAGCGAATCGATCTCATTGAAGCCGTCGAAAGTCAGGATGGCGATGTGCATGGCGTCAGAGTATGGTGCCGTCGAGCGCGTGGCGGTTGATGGTGCCGTTGTCGGCGATGCTGATCCAGCCGCCGCGTGGCGGTGTGGATTCGGGTTCCCAGTCCGGCAGTACGTAGCGGCGGGTGCCGGCGACTTCGTGCAGGGCAGGGCGGTGGGTGTGGCCGTGGACCATGATGGTGGTGCCGGTTTGGGCGAACACCTCGGCGATCGCTTCGGGCGTCACATCCATGATTTCGTAGGATTTCTCGGCGTGGCCTTGCTTGCTCTGCTCGCGCAGGCCGGCAATGATCTGCTTGCGCTGGGCCAGTGGCATCGCGAGGAATTGCTGCTGCCACTCAGGCTGGCGCACTTGCGCGCGGAAGGCCATGTATTTCACGTCTTGCGTGCATTGGGCGTCGCCGTGCACCAGCACGATGCGCTGGCCGTAGGCGTCGATCACCCAGGTTTCGGGCAGCAGGGTCAGGCCCGCTGCGGTGGCGAAGGCTTCGCCAACGAGGAAATCGCGGTTGCCCGCGATCCAGAACAGCTGCACGCCCGCGTCGCTTAGGCGGCGCAGGGCGGACACAATCTGCTGGTTGAAGGGCTCCGGCAGGTCATCGTCACCTGCCCAATATTCAAAGATATCGCCCAGCAGGTAGAGCTGCTTTGCACCCAGCGCATGTTCGTCGAGGAAGCGCAGGAACGCTTCCGTCAGCACCGGCCGCGCCGGCTGCAAATGCAGGTCTGATACGAAGAGAATCAAATCAAGCCGCTTCGATCTTTTCGATGATGATGTCTTCTGCTGGCACGTCGGAGAACATGCCGGAACGGGTGGTCTTCACGCCTTTGATTGCGTCAACCACTTCGGTGCCCTGGGTGACTTTGCCGAACACGGCGTAGCCCCAGCCGTCCTGGCCTGGGTAGTCCAGGAAGGAGTTGTTCTTCACGTTGATGAAGAACTGGGCGGATGCGGAGTGAGGAGCCGAGGTACGTGCCATGGCCAGGGTGTATGGTTCGTTTTTCAGGCCGTTCTTGGCTTCGTTTTCCACGGTCTGGTCGGTTGGCTTCTGCTTCATGCCTGGCTCGAAACCGCCGCCCTGGATCATGAAACCGTCGATGACGCGGTGGAAGATGGTGTTGTTGTAGTGGCCAGCGTTCACGTAGTGCAGGAAGTTCTCAACGGTCTTTGGTGCCTTCTCTGCGTCCAGCTCGGCAACGATGGTGCCTTTGTTGGTGGTGATGGTGATGGTGGTCATCTTGTTGTCCTTTTGTGTTACTTGAAAAAGCGTTATTTTACAGGGTCCTGCTGCGGAGCAGGAGAGGGCTCCTGTACTGGAGCAGGTTCTTGGGCTGGTGCAGGTTCGGCAACTGGCGGTGGAGCCGGTGGTGCAGGCGGTACGATGCGGTTCTTCAAGATGGTGGCCGACTTGATCACGATAGGGTTCACCGGGATGTTCTGGAAGCCCGGCTTATCGTCCACAAGCACGTTCTTGATCTTGTCCACGGTTTCCTTGCCCTGGATGACTTTACCGAAGACGGCATAGCCGTGGCCTTTCATATTCGGGTAGTCCAGGCCAATGTTGTCCACGACGTTGATGAACCATTGCGAATTGGCGGAATTCGGCGAATCGTGGCGTGCCATCGAGATGGTATAGGCCAGGTTGGACAGGCCGTTCTTTTCTTCACTCTTGATGTCCGGGCGCAGCGGTTGCTTGGACTTCAGATCGGCGGTATAGCCGCCGGCCTGCACCATGAAGCCGTTGATCACGCGGTGGAAAATGGTGTCCTTATAGAAGCCGCTCTTTACGTAGGCGAGGAAGTTGGCGGTCGTGATCGGGGCCTTTTCCT
>Ga0102595_100594_pt1 | contig 22395 bp, 25 predicted proteins | sample Araplaol_mTSA_r2_2_FD_76864 | JGI IMG/M metagenome (GOLD analysis project Ga0102595, IMG submission 76864) | Arabidopsis root microbial communities from North Carolina, USA - plate scrape MF_Col_mTSA_r2 (SPADES assembly) (version 2) | ecosystem: Host-associated > Plants > Roots > Endosphere...
AACACGCCGAAGCGGCTGGCGATAGTGGTTTCGTCGTCCTCGATCTTGTCCGGCACCAGGGTCCAGGCAGCCATGCCGAGGAAGGACAGGCCCAGCACCCAGCGCAGCACTTCGGGCGTCAGTAGGGAGGTGATCCAGGCGCCTAGCGCACCGGCCAGGCCGTGGTTGAAGATGGTGGCGATGAAGATGCCGGCAATGATCGGCAGCGGCTTCTTGAAGCGGGCGGCGAGCAGGAAGGCCAGCAGCTGGGTCTTGTCGCCGATTTCGGCCAGCGCGACGACTCCGGTTGAGACGAGGAGGGATTCCATATTGTGTTTCCAGGCCGGGCACGGACGAATGACCACAGCTCGCCCCCGGCCTAAAAACGGCGGCGCTGTGGTCAAAGGTCTTGCCAAGTATGGGACCGCATATGCCATGGCCTGTGGGCCAAGTGTGTTGACATATGCCTCCTCCGGGTGGAGGAGAGGCTACTCCCCAATGACGGGCGGGATTTTAACCCAAAACCGGTAAACCGGGGTCAGACCCAAGGGTCTGACCCCGTACGGTCTCCGGGCCGGGAGCCCGGAACCGACCCCGCAACGGGTGCGCAGACTGGGTCTGACCCTTGGGTCAGACCCAGGTTTACCGGTTTTCAGCCGCCCCCGGTGCGCGACGACCGCGGCAACGGCGTATTCCGCTTCCACCCCGACGACAGCGCCTGCCCCTCCTCGATCTGCTCCTGCGACATCCCGCGCGCCACGGCCGCGCGCTGCTCCGCCGCATTGGCCGAGCCCCCCGCCGCCGCCAGGTTCCACAACATATAGGCAATCACATTATCCTGCGGCATGCCGCCAATGTGATACCGGTACATCAGCCCGAGCACCTGCTGCGCATCCGGGTGCCCCTGCTCCGCCGCCTTGCGGAACCATGTCACCGCCTCCTTATGGTCCTGGATCACTGCATTGCCGGTGTAGTACATGGCCCCGACCACGTACTGCGCATCCGCCTTGCCCTTGAGCGCGGCCTTGCGATGCCAGTTCAGCGCCAGCTTGTAATCCTGCGGCACGCCACGGCCCATGTAATACATCAAGCCAAGCAAATGCTCGGCATCCGTATTGCCAGCCTTGGCCAGCGGCAAAATCTCCTTGTAGGCCAGCGCATAATTCTTGTTGTTATACGCCGTGGCCCCTTCCGCGAACCCGGCATGCGCACTGGCCTGCAGCCCCAGTGCGATGCTGAGCGCGATTAACACGCCTCGTAGTTTTTTCATGGTGCTTGGATTTATCTCTTTTTATGCACTGCAGAATGTCTCTTACTTCCAGCTCACCTTGCCCAGGCCATCCACGCTGACGTTGCGGGTGGCCGGCTTGCCGTACACGGTCACGGAACCCAGTCCGCTCAGGTTCAGGTTGGCGTTATTGGAGGCATTGATGGTCGCGTTGCCCAGGCCGCTCAAGTCCAGGCTCACATCCTCCGCCTTGAACTGCTGCGCATTCAGGCCGCCCAGGCCGCCCAGCGTCGCCTTCAGGTTCTTGCTGCGGCCACCGATGGTGATGTAGCCGGCGCCTTGCAGGTCGAGGTCGACGTTCTCGTTCTCGGTCACCCACACATGCATGCTGCCCACGCCACCCAGGTTGGCTTTCAGTTTCTTGTAGTCGCAGACCACCTTCATGCTGCCCGCGCCATCCAGGGTAAGGTCGATGTTCTCGCCGCTGAAACCGCTGACCTCCGTGCTGCCCACGCCTTCCGACACCAGTTCGCGCAGCTGCGGCAACACCAGTTCCACCTTCACCGCCGCCGATTTCAGCTTGACGCCACGGCTTTCAGTATCGAGGTAGAGCGTGTCGCCGGTCTGCACCGCCGTCACCTTGCTGACGTAGCGCTTGTCGGTGGTGATGTTGAGCGCCGGAGTGTCGCCGCGTCGCAGCTTGAGGTCGATTACGCCGTCGAGCTTGACGCGCACGACCCGCGCATCGATGGCCCGCGTTTCCGTCGTCGTGTCGTCGGCCCGGGCCAAGCCCAGGAACAGACACAGTGCGGTGAACAGCAAGCCAAACTGGAATGGTTTCTTCATCTTGTATCCTTGGTAAGTCATCGGCGTGATCACAGGTTGGCCGCCGCGAGGACAAAGGGCAGCTCAGGGATCGCACTGGTGACAACGATGGTTGCCATATTTATACCACCAAGGACCAGCAGGGTGGCCAGGAAGATGGCCTCCATGTTTTTGGCGATTTTCATTTTGCGCTCCCCGAATGACTGTATTTCGATGGTTCCATCATATCGGCGGCCCCCGCCACCGTCCCGCCATATGCGACGAAATGCAAAAAACAGGGAACAGGCGGATAATCCGCCTGCCTTTTCGTCATTCCAGAGGGAAAAAACAATGAACAAGAACATCCTGGCCCTGGCCGCCGCCCTACTCTCCTCCCATGCCTTCGCAGCGCCCGACCTGTCCGCCGCCCACAAGCTCTACCAGGCCAACTGCGCCCAATGCCACGGCAAAGACCTGGAAGGCGCCGCCGGCCCCAACCTGGCCGATGCCACCTGGCTGCACGGCCAGCCCAGCAAGGCCAACCTGGTGCGCGTGATCGGCAAGGGCGTGGCCGACAAAGGCATGCCAGCCTGGGACAAGCAACTGAGCAGCGCGCAGCTCAACCAGTTGGCCGAGTACCTGTTGCCGGCCAACGCCGCCGCCCGCAAATCCATCGCCGCCGGCGCCGGCGCCACACCAGCCGCTGGCGCATCCGCCGCCCCGGCCAAAAGCCTGCCGGCACTCAAGCTGCCGAAAGGCTTCCAGATCGCCGTCTACGCCGACAAGGTCGAAGGCGCACGCGAACTGGCGGTTACCGACAGCGGCCTGGTGTTCGTCGGTTCGCAAAAAGCAGGCAAGGTCTATGCCCTGGTCGACGCCAACAAGGACGGCGTCGCCGACAAGGTCGTCACCGTCGCCGAAGGCCTGAACAATCCCAATGGCGTGGCCCTGCTGAACGGCGCGCTGTATGTCGGCGAAATCTCGCGCATCATCAAGTTCGACGACATCGAAAAGACGTACGCCAGCAAGCCGGCCTACAAAGTCATCAAGAGCGACCTGCCAAGCGAAACCTGGCACGGCGCCAAGTACATCAAGGCCGGCCCGGACGGCAAGCTGTACGTTCCGATCGGCGCCCCCTGCAATGTCTGCGACAAGGAAAACGAGGCCTATTCCAAGATCTGGCGCATGGACCCCGACGGCAGCAACTGGGAACTGTATGCACGCGGCGTGCGCAACACGGTCGGCTTCACCTGGCACCCGGTCACGAAGGAACTGTGGTTCACCGATAACGGCCGCGACGAGATGGGCGAGAACATGCCCTCCTGCGAGTTGAACGTGGCGCCGAAAGCCGGCATGCACTTCGGCTTCCCTTACTGTCACGGCGGCGTGCTGCCCGATCCGCAATTCGGCAAGGGCAAGAGCTGCGACGCCTACGCTCCGCCAGTGGCGGCATTGGGCCCGCACGTGGCGCCGCTCGGCCTGGCGTTCTACACCGGCACCCAGTTCCCTGAGCAGTACCGCAACCAGCTGCTGGTTGCAGAACACGGCTCGTGGAACCGCGCCAACAAGATCGGCTACCAGGTGCGCCTGATCACCCTGTACGGCAACAAGCTGGTCAGCGACACCGCCTTCATCGACGGCTTCCTGCAGAACGAAGAAGTGAGCGGGCGCCCGGTCGATATCGCGGTCATGCCCGATGGTTCGATACTGGTTTCGGACGACCACGGACACAAGGTGTATCGCGTTACCTACCAACGTTGATGGGGCATATGCGCAAGGTATCGCCACCGATGGTTTCATCAAAATATTGAAATTCCGTCGGCCTCTTCCAGGGCTATATTGAAAAGTGCCAGACAACAATTCAGAACTGGCACCCTTGGTCCACGAATGGAGGCAGTCATGAAGCGATACTTCGCTGCCGCTGGGCTATTTGTGCTCGCTGCAAGCGCAGCAGCACAAAGCAGCACCAGCGCTGACCAATCGGTGGTTGTGCCCGCGCAGAAGCAAATGAATTTGGAACGCAAGCTCATCTCACCGCAAGAGTTCTACCAATACCAGGGCGCCTATGCCCTGTCCAACGGCCAGACCCTGACTTTGTCGCGCGGCGCAGTCCGCCTCTACGCGCAAATCGGCCAACACCCCCGGCAGGAAATCCTGTGGCACGGCGACGGCAAATTCACTGCAGCCGACGGCAGCCTGGACATGAACATCGTCTGGGTCAACGAAGACACCGCCACTGGTGAACTGAACTTTTCTCCTCGCGTGGCCGGCCAGCAGCCGGTGCCTGCGACGTTCTCAATAGCCTCGCGCTAAGTGCGAGGAAAAGCCTGCGCGCCGCGGCCACGAACCGCGGTGACGCCAGGGTGGAAACCTGCCCAACCGGGCGCTATATTGAAAGAGCCAGGCAATTTTAGAGCCCTGGCCACACCAAAACAACGGAGGCAATCATGAAGCGGTTAGTGGCTACCGGCTGCCTGTTCGCGCTCGCCCTTACGGCGTACGCACAGAGCACCGACCAAACAGTTTTGATCCCAGCATCGAAAGAGATCCAGCGCACCTATATGGCGCCAAGCGAATTCAGTAAATACAGGGGCGCATACGATCTCTCCAACGGCAAGACGCTCTACCTGATTCGCAAGGCGACGCGCATGTATGCACGGGTCGACGAACAGAGCGAACACGAAATCACCCGCGCCGGCAACGGCAAATTCCAGGCACTGGATGGAAAAATGTGGATGGAACTCGTGTGGGCCAATGACGACTCCGTCAGCGGCAGCCTGAACTATGTCGACGAATCGCCCTCGATGGCCGGCCTTGACTCCAAGGTCATCAGCATCCGCTTTGCATCGCGCTGACGCCATGGGAGGCTATCGTGAAACGCCTATTGCTCGCGTGCGGCCTGGGCTTCTTCGCTTTTAGCGTTCCAGCCCAGAGCCAGACTTCGGTCGAAACAGTTGTGGTGCCTGCCCAGAAGGACGTGAAGCCGCTTACTTTGTGGCCCGACGATATCCTTGAATATATTGGCGACTACCAGCTCGCCAACGGCAAGACCTTGTACCTCACCAGGCAAGGCGCCAAGATGTACGGCCAGATTGGCTCTCTACCGAAGCACGAATTGATCGCCACAGGAATGCGCAAGTTTCATGCGGTGGACGGCAAGCTTTCCGTCCACATCAAATACACCTGGGACGGACAGATCACCGGCAATGTCGCTTATGTCGATAGCAGTCGCAGTGCAGGCTCGTTCCCTGTACTGGTGGAATTCGCCTCACGCTGAAAAGGGGGCGCCATGAAAAGAACCATTGCCATGCTGGGGCTTGCGATGTGCTGCACGCAAGCCCTGGCGCAGCAACAACCCGATGCCGGCCGCGTGATCATCCCGGCCGCGAAACCCGCGCCATATTTCATCTGGCCGGACGACCTGCAGAACTACAAGGGCGAATACTATCTGTCCAATGGCAAGAAAATGTATATCAACCGCATAGCCAACCACCTGTACGCTCAAGTGGGCAGGCAACAGGAAAAGGAAATCATTGCAACCGGCGAAAACATGTTCGAGTCGGTCGACAAGTCCATGACGCTCAACATCGTCATTTCAAGTCAGGGCTATGTCAGTGGCAGCATCGTATACCTGAATGAGGACCTGCCAGATAAACCGCTGGCCTATGCCTCCCTCATGACGCGCTAGCCGCGGGCACGTCTGGGCCGCCAGCAATCAGTGAAGCTGGCGGCCTCTTTTTACTGGCGCAGCGCGGTCTCGTCTGCGCCAGGCTGGCGTACCAGCAGGCTGTGGACCTTGCCGTCCGCGCCGCGCTGGAACTCCAGGCTCGCCAGCGATCCTTCCATGAAGAAGCTGTCCGGCGCATGCGCCATGATCCTCGCCGCATCACGCCCTTCCCGCTGCATGAGCAGCTTGTCGCCATCGCGGCGCACTACCCGCTTGACCTTGTCCGCGCCGACGTAAGTGCCGACGAAGGCGTCCAGCGCCTCCGGCGCCAAAGAGATCTCCTTGAAATCGGCGAACGGCTGCCCGATCGCGATGCCTGCCGCCTTGTAGGCGATGAGCGGGGTGTTTACTGCACCGCCATTGCCGTTGGTGAGCACCGCCACGAACACCTTGTCGTCCGGCAGGCGCAAAGCCTGCGCGGTAAAGCCCGGGATCGAACCGCCGTGGTGGATCATTTTGTGACCCGCCAGGGTGCCAATATTCCAGCCGTAGCCATAGTTGCAAGGCAGGCCCTGCGGCAGGCTGCAGGACGCGAAGGCCCGGCGCCAGGTCGCAGGCTTGAGCAGCTTTCCTCCGCTGACGGCCGCATCCCAGCGCGCCATGTCGTCCGCCGTGGCCACCAGGGCACCTGCCGAATAGGCCAGCGTGACGTCGATATCCTTCACCGCCACGATCTCTTTTCCGCTCAGGCGATGGCCCTTGATGTGGCGCTTGGCGCTGCGCTCGAAGCCTTCATGCGCCGTATCCCGCATGCCGAGCGGCTCAAAGATATTCTTCGCGACGAAGTCGTGGTACTTCATGCCGGACAGCTTTTCGATGACAAGGCCCAGCAGGAAGTAGCCGGAATTGCTGTAGCTGTATCGCTCGCCCGGCTTGAAATCCAGCGGCTCTTTGGCGAAGACGTCAAGCACCTGGGCCAGGGTCACGCCGTCATCGGGCAGGTCGCGGAAAGCTTTCAGCGCCGTATAGTTCGGGATGCCGGAAGTATGCTGCAGCAGGTGCTCGATGGTGATGGTGCTGCCCTTGTCGGGAAAGTCGGGCAGGTATTTTCGGACATCGTCCGTCACCGACAGTTTTCCCTGCTCCGCCAGCATCAGGATGCCGACGGCGGTGAACTGCTTGGTGATGGAGCCGATACGAAGCTGCATGTCCGGTTGCATCGGCGTGTTCTCCGCCACGTTGGCCAGGCCATAAGCTTTGCGGAAAACCGGCTTGCCGTCGCGCGTGACGATGACCGTAGCGCCTGGCCAGTTTGGCTTGAACATCGGGGCCAGCGCGGCGTCGAGACGCTGCTCGAGCGGTGTGTCGGCCATCGCGCGAGTGGCTTGCAGAAGGGATAGTGATGCAAAGAGAATCGCGGGTAGTTTCGTCACGGCCAGGTCTCCTCAAAAATCAGGATGCTAATGCCGCCCGGCCCCGCGCGGTTGGCCGAGCCGACGAATGGTCGATCAGGATGGACGAATGGTCGGATTCCCGGCGCGAATGTCAGGCCCCCTTGCGCTTCGGCGCCTTATGCTCCCATGCCTGTTTTACCAGGCGCTTGACCACCGCCGCATCGGCCTTCGCCAGCTCCACCCGCACACCAAGCACCTTGCTGCCCCAGAGCAGCTTCTCCGCGAAGGATGAATACAGCTCCAGCACCTCATCGCGGCTTTCGTCGGGGATAAAAATATGGACGAATTCCTCCCCTGGCGGGACGGTGACGAAGATCTTTCCCTTCACCCGGAACGAGCCAAAGTGATGATGCGGCTCCTCGCTGACGTCCGGCAGCGACATGGCAAAGGTGCGGACAGTGGAGAATTTCACTTCGCGGCCGGCTTTGAGATCTGCGAGTGGACCTGATTCACCATCATCAGGCCTGCGGAACCAAAATGGGTATGGTATTCCGCCACCATCTCCCCCTTGATGATGACCGGATCGGTGGCCACCAGCGCCTTGGCCTCGTCGATGCTCTCCACGGCAAAGATAAAGATGCCGCGCGCACCATCGACGCCATCCAGCGGCCCGGCGTAAGCCAGCTTGCGTTCATTGGCCAGGCGCTGGATATTTGCCATGTGGCCCGCGAACATATCGGTCCGCTCCTGCCCCGCCGGCACCTTGTTCGGTCCCGTGCGCAGCACCACGAACACATACTTGCGCATGCCGTTTTCATTCCCGCCGAGCGACTTCGCCAGCTCGGCGTCGTAGGCAGGCGGCTTTTGTACCTGTGCCTGTGCCGTGCTGGCCAGCGCCGCCAGCAGGATTGCGCTCAACATTGTTTTCATTATCCCTCCCTCTGTATTCGCAAATGATACCCTGGCCTCACAAGCTCACAGCCGCATGCCCAGCCAGATCACCGATTCGGTGGAAAGCGACACCACTGGCGACAGGATGGCCGTCCAGAACCTGTCACCGGCTGCCTGCGCTGCCGAGCGGTCATGATGCTCCTGTTCGTCCGCCACGATTTGCGAGATTGCGGCCGCCGCCTCCGCATCGCTTTCGCCCAGCACGCGCAATTGCTCCCGCAAGTGGGCGAGCACAACCCGCTCCACCGCCACCGTAGTCGCGGCAATGGCAGCCCGTCCAAAGAGCCCGGTGAACAGGCCAAGCACATATCCACCAATTCCGCACAGTAGATAGCTGCGGCAGCGCCTTACCCCGCGACGCCGCAATTCGGAGGCAAAGATCTCGCGATGCTTTTCCTCGTGCATCCTGAACTCACACAGTTCCGCCATCATCGCCGGCGCAGTCAGGCGCCCAAAAACGCGTTGCCCCGCATAGATGTGCACCGCTCCGTTCTCGCCAGCGTGATTCACTTTCAGAACCCGCTCAGCAAACGTTCGCGCCTTATTCTTCAATTGCCTCAATCCCCTGCTCCTTGAGTTTTTCAAGGTGATCGCGCATCTCGCGAAGCCTCTCGGGTGGATGTCCGATCCAATCCACGACTTCACCAGTGATACGGAGCGGCTCGCGCGAGCGATATGACTTGGTAGGATTACCCGGGAATCGCTTGTTGGTCAGGTTTGGATCATCTTCAATGGGGCCTGTAGGCTCGACGATATAAATCCTGCCCCGCCCCTCCCCCACTGCCAACTCTGCGCCCCATGTTGCCGCCTCCAGGGTTGCGGTAAGGTAGACAAAATTTGCTTGCCGCCGGCTGCCATAATTGGACGCGAATCCGCGCCCTATCAGGTCGCCGACTTCAAGGTCTGCCTTGGTGCCATGATAAAAAGGACCTTCGATCACAACGCCACCTTCAGCTTTCGGCCACCACTGATAGAAAAGCCCTCGCGTTCATAGAATGCGAGCGTCCTGTCGAACTGGGGTAATGGTGGCGTCGTCACCTCCAGCCGTTTCCAGCCGCGTGAACGGCCAAATGCCTTTGCCCTGGAAAGAAGCTGCAAGCCCACCTCCTTCGAACGATAAGCCGGTCGGACATAGAACTCCGGGATTGTGCCGAACGCGCCTTCGGCGTACAGCGCATAGCTTTCATACAGCGCCACGAATCCAGCGGGGGAATCGCCGTCGACGGCGATGAAGACAAAATACTTTTCCTGGCTGATGAATGCTCCCAACCGGTCAATCGTCGCCGCCAGGTCAAAATTGAAGGCCTGCTCACCAATGGCTGCCATGATTTCGGCAAGCAGCTCGCCGACCATTTCAGCGAGTTTGGAAACGTCGTCGATCGTGGCAGCGCGAATATTCATGTATCACATCCTTCTACGATGGACTCAAGAGACGGGTACAACATGACAAAAGCTCATTACAAGACACTTCCCGGGTCAGCGGCATATCTCGTCATGAATTCGCGAAAAGAGGCCGACTCCATATGAACAGGAGCGTCGCTCGCCGTCACGCGATAAACAGGTTCCGAGTACTCCAATGTCGCGCCCGGTCGAATTGGCAGATCGCTTCGACGCCAATTTGAAATGATGGTTGCCCAGGGTTCGGATTTCCTGACTTCGAGGGCAGGCTTGCGGCCTTCATTGAACTCGGACACCGCGAACTTAAAATAGTCGCGAAAGCGCCCAAAGCTATCTGCGGGAAAAGCAATTTTCAGCTCTTCCAGCTCAGACCAGAAAGTATCTTCGTCAAAGCCGACAAAGTCTATCGCGGAAAAAAGCGCGAGGTTATGCAGCCAGTTCGCTAGCCGGCCCGCGCTGCGAATTCGCCGTCTCTCCCGAAACCAATACAGGAGGTTCCAGCGCTCCCACCAAGCAGATCCGACATAAGCAACGGGGCGTATGCTGAGCGTCCCTTGATAGATCAGGTACCGGTATGCGTATTTATGCGCTGAATCCATGCACGGGTGAAGTTTGGTGTCCAAATCAATTCACGCACTCTAGCGCGTTAGCTCGAGGACGAATTCAATCATCCAGATCACCGGGCGACAAATCTTCGCCAAGCAAATCAAGTCCACCGATCACTCCTTCATGGCGAGCCGCATCACGAAGCTTATGGGCAGAAAAAAGGCAGGCAATAAGTGCAACGGCGCCAGAGGAGTAGCACCAGACGGCTTCCTGCCCGTGCGGCGAGCGCAGCATGTGGTCAAAGAGCGCCGCCGCAAAGACCACGGCGAAGCATGTGAACACAAACTTCCATCGCTTCTCGAAACGCTCAAGTTCCATGACGCTGGCAAATTCAGACATTAGTTTTTTCTCCTGGTGGCTGGCACTCTTGCGTGCAAGATTTGAACTGCAGTTTCGGAACAGAGGCGCGGCTTTGAATGGAAACAGGTGGAAGTCATCACTTCTAATAGCCAATGCTGAATCGGGCGCGCCATAGCTTACTTCACGGCTTTTCCTGGAGTCCCGCTGGCTCGACCCAAATGGGCTTATACGCTTCTGGAGATACGCGAAGCACCTCATTGAAAATGCAGGTTATCGTGATCAAGCCAACTAACTTCTGCCCTTCCAGGACCTGGAGCACCCGCCCCTCCCAGAGGCTGTTCGGGTAGCATGCCGGCGAGATCAGGCGTACGTGAACGCGAGCCGTTTCCCCAAGATTCACCCATTCCTGGTCCGGATAGGTGTGATCCCCGGAGCTTTGGTAGTTCTCATGAATCAAGTGCTGCGGGCGATAGCCTGAACGCACTGGTGTCCGCCGGCCATCGCTTGGCAGCACGTAAAAAGTACCTTCGAAGTCAGGCGCCATATTCATTTCACTTGCGCCCCAAAATGGCTTGCCAAAATCTGCCGCCATGGATCAAAGCAAGGATGCCGCAACCGAGGATAGAAAGGATCGCGATCAGCACTTTCCAGATCACGGATGAAAGATCAAGCCTGTAGATAATTGCGACGGCCACCGCAACGCCCAGGATTGCGCCGCAAACGAAACGCGTAACCTGTTCGGATTTGGTGACTTCATGGTCGTCAATGATATGCATTCCCCTCCCCTGCACGACGGCGTTAGAGGCGCACCGAAGCCGGCGGACAAGCGCGAGCATTTGTCAGTCCAGACTCGATTCGGTAACGCAGGCTTATCAACGCGTGTTCAAGTTCATCCTGATTGCACCAGTATTCCCCAATCGTGCGGAAGTCCGTGTAGTTCGACTGATTGAATCCGTCTTCAATGTCGTTGTACCAGATCACAGTACGTCCAATTACACCGACAGCCCAGAATCCACCACCGGTCTGTCCGTAAGTCGGTTCATTCCACTTTTGTGGAGGAATGCGGACGCATTCCCACAGCTTCGCTTCGGGAGGCTCCATTCGTGCTTCTGCAGCAAGAATCAAGTCCCAGATACCCGATTCGGAAATTGGCTCCCAGCCCATATAGAGATCGTTCGTGTGCATGTTAAACGGCAGCTGGAGCGCACATCGTGCGAGCAATCCAGTTGACCGATGGATGGGGATAATACATTACCCGCTTACTCTTTTGCCAACCAATTAAGTGAACTTGTGCATTTGAATCGCGGCGTCGCGCGTAAAGGGCATGTTCGGAGTCGGCCTCAGTTTCATCTCACTTGGGCGGGTCAGGATTGAATTCAGCGGTAGGCGCATTGTTTGCCGCGAACGCCTTTGCAGCCGACAATACCTTTACCAGCTCTTGACGCTTCTTCGGGGACTTTAGCTCACCGGGTAAGCGACTAAGCCAATGTTGATTGGGGCCGGTCTCGATGCCACTCGCCTCAGAAAGCTGACGCGAAGTTGGCAAGGCTTTTAGGGACAAGATCTCGATGTAATGATCGAGGTGCGCCATGGATACGAACAAAAGCTCATGCTTTCCGACCTCAACATGCAGGACCGGAAAGCCTTTGTACGGAACTGGCAGCGGTGCAGCCGGCGCAAACGTGCCAGGGTTTCCCGCCACTGGAAGGTGCACCCAAAATGCGCCAGGAACATAGCGCCAGTCTGATTCAAAGGTGAAGTGAAAATTACCGTTCATTTCTTACACGTGACCGGGAAACTCATTTTTCCGAATGTTCAACCACCACCTCGCTGATTTGCAGCACGGGTTGTATATCGGTGTAGTTGGCTATGTCGCCCCTGATCTCTTGCGCGTGCGGGCCGCGGGCTTCCAGGTAAGCTTCGAGGGAAGTGCAGAGGAAGTCGCACTTGGCTACGTAAACAGGGTCGGTGCCCGGACCACCACCTGCAATGCCCTTGTCCACCGTGTAGTACAGGCATGCAGCGCCGAGCCGCTGTTTCACCATTGGCATATGTTTCTCACGGTAGTAAGCATGGTCGAATCGTGCACCTTCAGCGTACGGGTACATGACACTAACTTTGATCATCGGTTTTCTCCTGTGGCAGCACTGTCATTCTGGCGCCGCCTGTGAAGACGACACGCATTGAGTTGACGATTCAGCAAATCTTACCACGGCGCATTCACGCGCCAAGTCCTGTGACGGGCAAGGTGTTATCGATATCAAAACATCAAGCAAAGCGGCCACCTATCCGAAAAAAGCAGTCCAATTCGTCAAAACGGCATAAGTAAAGCGGGATTCTGCTGACTAAAATCTGCGATAAACATCAAGAGCGCGACAGCCTCGCTCATTAATGTTATCGATAACGGATCGGGCATACGACACCGACCGAGGAGACAAGCGTGCTCAAACCCTTTGCCGCGCCATTGGCTGGCTCGTCGCATCTGTGGATGGCCCACAGCCGCGCGGCAGCACCGTTTGCATCCCTTCCGCCTCAAAAGAATTCCAACGTCAGCGCCGGCACCGCCGTGGGCTGGGAATACAACCAACGATAAATAGAGGAGATGCAAATGAAGAGACTCAGATCTCGGGATGCGTTGTTACGTATCCTGTCTTGGGCAGTTTCATTAGGTTTATTGGCAAGTACGGCAAATGCGGCGGACATCACAACGATCGCCACCAATTACCAGCCGACGATCAACGAGACAATCGATGCAAGCGGCTTCAAACATCCCGGTGTCGGCCTGACCAAGGATGTGCTGGAAAACATGCGCACGCAGGTCCGGGCGCAGAAGGAGCCGTGGAATACCTACTTCAACCAGATGCTGCTTTCGGGCGCAGCATCGACCACGCCGACCATCAAGAACGTCAACGGATCCGATCCGAGCAAACCGCGCTACTACGGCCTGAACAGCCAGGGCGTGGAATCGCTTTTCGTCACCGATGCGCTGACCGCCTATACCCAGGCCATCCTGTACTACGTAACGGGTAACGAGACTTATCGCGCCAACGCACTGCGCATCATCCGCCTCTACGCGCAGATGGATCCAAGCCAGTTTGCCTACTACACGGACGCGCACATCCACACTGGCATTCCGCTGCAACGCATGGTGGGGGCCGCAGAAATCCTGCGCTACACCAGCTACCAGAGCGCTTCGCTGGCGTGGACGGAAGACGACACCAACAATTTCGTGAACAACTTCATGCTGCCTACCATCTATACCGATGACAGCAGCAACGACCACTTCATGAACCAGCACCTGTACACCACCATCGGTGCGATGTCTGGCTGGATCTTTACCGGCAACCGCGCCAGATACGATGAAGCGGTTGAGTGGTTCACCGTAAACAAGACAGCCACCGACCAGGGCCAGAATGGTGCCATCAAGGCCCTCTTCCGCCTGGTGACAAGGAACGACCTGACCGGCGAGGAAGTCCCCCCCGCCGTGCAGCACGTGGAGATGGGGCGCGACCAGGCCCACGGCGCCGGCGACATCACCAATGCGCAGATCCTGGCGCGCTTCATGATGGCCCAGGGGAGCAAGGTCGATCCGGTGGAAGGAACGCCGTCCACGGCGCCCGAAGCGGTCGGTCCTTACGAATTCCTGGGCGACCGCATCCTGCAAGCGGCGGAACTGTTCGGCACCTACATGCAGGGCTACGAAATTCCCTGGATTCCGACCGCCTCGCATACCGACGCCTACGGCAGCCCGACCGTCGTCTACCGCGACGTGGCCGACAGCTACCGCGGCCGCCTGACCCAGAATACCTGGGAACTGTTCTACTACTACACCTACACGCGCGGCGCGAACATGGCGCAGGTCGCGCCAAACTTTACGCGCATCTTCGCCAACCGCACCATCTACAACTGGGATGGTGGCGATGGCGGCGGCGACTTCTGGATGTTCATTCCGGCCGCCGCAGCGAGCGAAGGCAGCAAGTACCTGGTCAAGACCATCACCAACCCCTATCGCGAAGTCGAGACGCGCTTCACCCCGCTCGACGGCAACTCGGTCGTCAAGACCGACGCCACTTCCTCCTACATCGAGACCACGGCCACTCCGGAAGGCAGCAAGTTCGCGGTCTACGGCTATGGCTACGGCACCAGCGACCTCGCATTCAAGGTACGCACCAATGGCATCGCCACCATGCAGGCTTTCGGCACCTCGATCCAGCTGCCGAACACCAATGGCCAGTGGATGTATGTGCATTACGCTGGTTCGCTGGGCGATTTCCTGCCTGTCACGATCGTCGGTGCCGGCACCACAGTCGATATTGACCACATCAACGTCAACGGCAACACCCTCAGCCAGGCCACCTTCACAGGCGGGAACGCCGACCTGGAGCTGTACACCTATGCCGGCGCCGGCCAAGCCGTGACCGCCAACTTCGGCGCGACCGATTCCAACGCATCGGCCACCCTGAGCTACCGCATCGACAATCCACCACCAGGGGCCAGCTTCAACACCAGCACGGGCGCGTTCTCGTGGCAGCCAACCCAGGCTGGCACTTACACATTCGTCGTCTCGGTGTGGGATGGCACAAGCGTCACCAGCAAGCGCGCCACCGTGATTGTGGGCACCGATCGCCAGGCAACCATCAATGCCGTCATTGCGAGCTACAACGCCAGCCTGCCTTACGTCAGTTCGACCCTGGCGACCTACCTGGCCGCCTACAACGACATCGAGAGCGTCGTTGCCAGCGCGAGCGACGACATATTTTTCCAGAAACTGGCCACCTTGCGCTCGGCCGTCGCCGGCCTGCAGCAGATGTCGCCAGTGATTGGCGATGGCAGCTTGAACTACAAGAACATGCTGGCCTCCTCCACGTTTGGCAGCCAGGTACCGAATGCGCTGGACAACAGCCCCGACTCCTTTGTCGGGTACTATTTGGCGCAGAACCAGACCCATACCCTGGACTTCGGCCCCAGCTTCAAGGTCGCGCCGACCGCCTTTGGCCTGCAGGTGCGCACCAGTTTCCCCGAGCGGATCGGCGGCACCACGGTGTACGGTTCCAACGACAACAGCACCTGGACCCGCCTGACGCCGGCCATGACGGTGGTGACGGAGGACATGCAGAACCTGCAGGTCGAAAGCGACCTGCAGAACCAGCGCTACCGATTCTTCAAGATCGCCATGATCGAACCCTCCAGCAGCATGCTGGAACTGGGCGAATTCCATATTTTCGGCACGCGCTACGAAACGGTGAACCAGCTGTCGTCGGTGACCATGAGTTCCGACCAGGCCCTGCGCAACCGCATCGTCCCGGGTAACATCGTCAAGCTGAAATTCGTATCGAGCGCTCCGATCAACAGCGTCGTCGTGACAATCCAGGGCCAGCCCGCCACCGTCACGACCACGGACAACTTGAACTGGACCGCCAGCTGGGTCGCCAACACTGCAGCGCCTTATGGCAAAGTAAGCTTCCAGTTGAATTACAAGACGGCCGCCGGCGTCGACGCCGAACCGACCTTCTTTACGACAGATGGCAGCTCGCTCAGCGTCGCCGACCTGACTGGCCTGATCAGCGACGTCACGACCATTGCCGCCGTGACCGACTCGAGCGGCCGCAATGCAGCCGATGCGATCTCCACCGCCAACCTCCTGTTCGACAGCAACATCAGTTCGGCCACCGATTATCGCGTCAGTGGCAGCGGCTACGGCGGCTGGGTCGAATTCGACTTCCGTGGCGGCGGCACCGTCGAGCTGTCGCGTGTCGAAATGCTGGCCAGGCAGGACCAGGTGGGCCGCATCAATGGCACCGTTGTCCAGGGTTCGAACGACAACAACAGCTGGACCACGATCACGAATGCCGCCGGCAACAACGCGGACTGGCAAACGTTGACGGCCAATAGCAATACCCCTTACCGCTACCTGCGCGTCTACAACGGTGGCAACTGGTACGGCAACATGGCGGAACTGCGCCTGTACGGTGTGACCAAATCGACCGCGCAGATTGCGACGGCATCGATCACGTCCGCACAATCGCTCAGCCCCGCAGCTGTGTTGAACAAACGCGTGGTCGCCGGCAATACGGTGACCCTGAAGTTCTCGGCCAAGGCGCCAATCAGCAATGCCAACGTCACCATCCAGGGCCAGGCAGCGACGGTCGGAACGACGGACAACATCAACTTCACTGCCACCGCAGTGCTGCCGCCGGACGCAGCGCCAGGCAGCGTGGCCTTTGCCATCAACTACCAGCAACAGGATGGCAGCGCCGGCTTCCCGTCCAATGCGACCACCGATGGCAGCAGCCTTTATGTGGTCGACGAATCCGATGTGATCCGCAACATCTCCACCATTGCCACGCTGATCGATTCGTCCCAGACTTCCTACCATAGCGCCGCCGGTACCAAGACGGCCGTCGATGCCCTGTTCGACAGCAATACCGGCACGTTCTCGGACTTCCGCATCGGCAGCAATAACAGCTGTGTGGGCAGCTACATCATCTTCGACTTCAAGTCCGGCAACCAGGTCAACCTGACCAGTGTTGAAATGCTGGCACGCCAGGACCAGACGCTCCGCGCAAAAGGCGTAGTTTTCCAGGGTTCCAATGACGGCACCTCCTGGACCAACCTTACCGGCGGCGGCGCGCAAACGCAGGACTGGCAGAACCTCGCCGTGTCCAGTGCCGTCCCCTACCGCTATATACGCATCTTCAACGGCAATAGCTGGTGCGGCAACCTGGCGGAAGTTCGCCTGCACGGTTCACTGCACGGCGCGGATACCACCGCGCCGCTTACCCAGTCCGATGCGCCTGGCCTCACCGTCGGCCAGGACACGACCATCACCCTGAGCGCTACCGACGTCGGCTCGGGCGTGCAAGCGACCTACTTCACCATCGACGGCGGCGCCCAGCAAAGCGGCACCAGCATCCGCGTCCCCGCCGATGGCCCGCACACCCTGGCTTACTGGAGCGTGGACTGGGCCGGCAACGTCGAGCAGAAACACACCGCAACGGTATCGCTGGACAAGACCCCTCCTGTCGTCGCCGGCCTGTACGCGGACGTTACCGCCCCGACCAACCAGAACGTCACTGTGACGATCTACTACCCAACCGATGCCGTGGTCCGCGAATTCAAGGTTGGCGACAGTGGCGCCTGGACCGCTTACAGCGCTCCTGTCGTCGTAACCGGCAATACCGTGGTCTACGCACGCAGCGCGGACGCCGCTGCCAACGTGTCGGCCATCGCCAGCCTCACGATCGGCAATATCAACAAGGTACCGCCATCCGGCGCGAGCTTCGTCCCCAGCATCACCGATCCAACGCAAGGCAATGTCACCATCAGCATCACCTATCCTGACAATGTGGTGCTGCGCCAGTATCGGATCGGCGACAGCGGCGCCTGGGCGACGTATGCCGGGCCGGTGACTATCACCGACAACGCCACCGTCTACGCCCAAAGCGTGGATTCCGTCGGCAATGTGTCGCCTGTCACTAGCTACGCCGTCACCAACATCGACCGTGCCGCACCAGCGGATGCGCAGTTCGCTGCAGACATCACCATTCCGACCAACAAGGACGTGACGGTCACTATCGTCTTCCCTGCCGATGCTGCCACGAGGGAGTACAAGCTTGGCGAAGACGGCGTATGGACTGCATACGGCGCTCCGATACTGATGGCCAATAACGGCATCCTGTTCGCGCGCGCGGGTGATGCAGCGGGTAACCTGTCCAACGTAACGCAGTATGCAGTGGCCAACATCGACCGCATCCCTCCAGTGAACGCCGTGCTGACGGTCGACACCACCGCCCCGACCAACCAGGACGTAACCGTGACCATTACCTATCCGGACGATGCTGCGGTCAAGGAGTACATGTCAGGCGGTGGCGAATGGATGCCTTACACCGCCGCAATCCACGTCGCCAGCGACACCACGGTATTCGCTCGCGCCAGTGACGCCGTCGGCAATATGTCGAACGTGACCAGCATCGTTGTCAACAACATCTACAAGGAGGTACCAGTCACCAATGTGGCCCTCAGCCCGGCGTCGCCGAATGGCAGGAACAGCTGGTACACGACAGATGTTTCGGTGACCCTTGCGGTAAGTCCGGGGGCCTATGGCGGCGCATTGACCACGGAATACCAGGTCAACGGCGGCGCATGGGCGGTCGGCACAGGCGACGCAATCACCTTCAGCGAAGGCAGTCACATGCTGGGCTACCGCACGCGCGACCAGGCTGGCAATGTGGAGCAGGTCAAGACGATTGAGTTCAAAGTCGACAAGACCTTGCCGACGCTGTCGGTAGCGCTGGACAAGAGCGAGATCTGGCCACCCAACCACATGATGGTGCCGATCAATGCAGTCCTGAACGCCGCTGACGGCGGATCCGGCCTCGAGTCCGTGATCCTGGCCAACATCACCAGCAACAAGCCGGACAGCGGCAAGGGTGATGTCCAGGCGGAGTTCGGAACCCCGGCCACCACCTTCAGCGTACGCGCGGAGAGGGATCGCGTTTATACCGTTACGTATTCGGCCACTGACAAGGCTGGAAATGTGACTCAGCGGACCGCGACCGTCACTGTGCCGCACGACCAGGCAGGCCACTAAGATCGCAGCACTACCGCCATCGTGCCGCCCTTAGGGACAGCACGATGGCGTGGTCGATCCTCGAATTCAGGATTGGGCTCAACACGCCCCGCTTCCTGCATGACCTCTTTGTAACGACGTAAGCCCTTGCAAAGGGCGCCATCCTCGATGTTAAATACATCGACAAGATCGGATTCGCGTATTCGAGCATCCGCTGGATAATTGGGTTGGAGTGAGTTGCCGACTGATAAAGTGGATTGAGGTTCAGGTATGCTCGATCCAGATCGTTTCGCCTGGATGATGCTCCTTGATAGTTTCGACCGCACCAGCCAAAACCTCATCTCCTTCGCCCTCGAGCGAATAGGAAAATCGAGTCAAAGACGCACAGTCCAAATTCTCGAAGTCCGCTTCAGAAATTGCATCAGCGCCACACCAGATCGGCGCCGCAGATCCTTCAGCGGCACGAAGCGCATGTTTCAGCCCTTGCGAAGTAATGGCGAGATAGGCCATAGCGGAGTATTAGCGTGTCACGCTCAGCAGGCGCAACAGGCGAAGCAAAAAGAGCTTCATCGCTTGGCACCCTCCGGGGGGCCGACATCCATCCCGTCATAGGACGCCAGCTTGTGAGACTGTGCGAAACGAGACAGCTCGGCATTCCGCTTAAGCAGGCTGTCGATCGAGTGGATTTCAACACGCTCGACATGAAGCCACCACAGGTCCGGGGCGGAAGCGTCTTCTTTCTCGGACAGGTAAATGTCGACCACGCGATACCCCGACTGCGAGAGCAGCTTCGCCGCAGCATCAAGCGGCCCGCGCGAAGGATTCGTAAAGAAGTAGCCCCACAGCATGTCCTTCGACATGTCCCACTTCGTTTGCTTTGAAATGTTGCCGAACATCTGTTCCAGCTGTTCCCTGGACCCGCCGGCTTGTGCGTTTGCAGATTCAGGCAAGAGGAACCCTCCGGTTAGAGCTGCGGCCAGCGCAAGATTGATCACAAGCTTGGTTCTTGCCCACCCACCCTCGCGAACCCAGGCAGTATCTGAAAAGTCAAAGATGGACATCATCGAGCATTACCTCTGGCAAAGGCACATGTGACTTTTGCGGGAGAGGTCTCAAGGAGCGATACTTTCCTGAAGCAGTTTGGCTTGCCTGGGAGGCGGAGCAAAACGTCAACCGTGTTTTCGCAAACGTTCATGGCTGTTTCGACCACGTGGTTTGTTCGGACTGACTGCTTTTTACCTTCGATCCAGATTTCCGCACCGCGCGGTGAAGTCTGGACGTCAAGAGCAACTCTTCGCATTTCGCAAGGCACGATGGCAGGAGCTGCGCATACACCTTTTCCGTTAGGCGGACCGAACTGCGGAGTTGCCAGGACAAGCGTAACCGTTCCATCCTTATTTACCGCGACCTTCGGACCGGACCATGACGCCTGTAATTCGGGCTTGCAATTAATCGGACGTATGCTGACTCCATCTACGGTAACGCCTTTATCTCCAACCAGAATGGAGAAATCGAAGATGTAGTCCTTGGGAGCATCAAGCGAGATATGGTGAACGCCCTTTTCGAGTTCAAACGTGTCGCCGACGAAACCGACGACATGCTGGCCCAAGTATCTTGAGCCGCTGCGCTCAGTTTCTGTCATCTTCGCATTGGCCAAAGCCGGGCCCTCCGCGACGATCTTTACCGTGGCAGCAGTCGCGCAAATTTCAACGTTCGCAAGGAAGGCAAGCAAGCATGCCTTTTTTGCGATATCCAAGACCTTGATAGAAGCGAACATCGTGAAGTCCAATAAGTATTGCGACTGCGCGCATCGATTATTTTGCGCATCCATGTCGAATCCACCGCGGCCAGGTGCCGCAATGATGGTTGTCATTTTAACATTAAGCAAACGTCTACGACACGCCTTCCTTGGCCCGCAGCGAAATCAACGGGGCCACGCATTGCGATCAGCTCCTACCACGCGCGGTTAAGCTCTTCCCATGCATTGCGACCCTCGAGCCCAAGATAGGGAAAGAAGGCTTCAGGGTCTGCTTTGTTGTTGGACCAGATGTTCTGAATCCCTTCGAGAACGCCGACGACGGCAAGCCCCTGAACAAATGGAGAGCCTTCGACGATGAGGCGCTCGAGCGCCTCCCCTACCCTGACGAACGTTAAAATATCATTGGATTGAAGCAGTCGAAGCAAATGGTGAGCAAATTCGCCTGCGGCGACGTAATGCGCGTCATCGCCAAGTCGCGAAGGTGGGCATGCCAGGCATCTTCAAACGAAGGGCAAGCGTTCACCATAATAGGCATCGCATCCAGTTTTTCAATCATGTGGTCCGCAGCGCGCGAGGGGGGCAATTCGGCCGTTGGTAAGTTCTCGCCCCGCCTTCAACATACCCAGTTCCGAGAACCAAACCTCTGAGATCGCCTCTCCCACCAAAGCCGGACCTGATGGCATGTGCGCTGGCATATGGATTCTTTAGCAGTCGTTAGCAGTACGGGTTCTCTTGAAGATGGCACCAAAGAAGAGGAACAGAAACAGTAAAAAAAAGCGAAACCAACCCGCACAAGCATAACGACGCAAACAGGCGAAAACCAAGTCTGGTTGAAACATCGAATTCATCCGGCGGGAGTTGATAACTCAAAGTGAAGCAAGCCAGCCACCCGGCAGTCGTAAGAATAGACCACCAGATCAGGATTCGGGAAAACGGATTTCGTAGCATCGCGCTGAATGGGCTAGTGTTACGGTTCACTGAAATACGTTGTCTGGCAATAGTGCATCAAAATGGAAGATTCTTCCCCGTACGGCGCAAGACTTCAGCGCGGCTGACCGGAGCGAAGTTACGAACTTGGGCCTGGCCGATACACCAGCCAGCGTGCGGCAAGAGCATAACCGATGAACATGAACAAGATAACCAATACGCTAATTGATGAAAATATTGTGAGATGACCTTTGAATCCTCGTTCCCAGACCATCGGCGCTACCCGCACTACGAAATAGCCCTGTATCAGCGCAAAGGCGATGGAGGCCAGTAACATCCAGCGGCGGGCGGCTCGGCTTCCCCCAAAGAGGCTCCTGGAAATTAAGAGATGCGAGGCCGTAAAGCCGGCGAAAGCCGCCATTAGCCGAATACTGAATCCCCCGTGATACACCAACAAGGGAAAGTAAAGAGCAACACCGACCAATATATAGATGTATGCGAAAGCAGCTCGGCGCAAAATTTTAGCCCTAGGTTAGTATGAGCAGTTGCCCGAAACACCAGTCTCCATGATCCATGCACGTAGTTCAGTGACACAACCCTGGACTGCACGGTTCGAGCGACCTGGCGCTTCGGTCCTTACCATTCGTGCGCCTTTTGTAGGACATCAAGAACAGCAGGATTGTCTTTATATGTAGTAGTTCAGATCTGATCGTACAGTAAGGCCTTGCCAAGGGTGGGGTTACCCGGTTTGATAGAGGTGCGAATCTTTATTAAACCAGCGTGAAAACGCAAGGAGTAACCCCATGCGTAGTT
>Ga0102595_100605_pt1 | contig 22260 bp, 5 predicted proteins | sample Araplaol_mTSA_r2_2_FD_76864 | JGI IMG/M metagenome (GOLD analysis project Ga0102595, IMG submission 76864) | Arabidopsis root microbial communities from North Carolina, USA - plate scrape MF_Col_mTSA_r2 (SPADES assembly) (version 2) | ecosystem: Host-associated > Plants > Roots > Endosphere...
AGAAACTCTCAGAATTTCACTTATCAAATAATTTTGTTTGCTGGCGCACGGTTGAAGCGCACATTTGCAAACGGAAGCGCCGACCTCAACGGGTCGGCACTTCGTGGTCACATGCTGATCAATGGCAGGTGAAAGTCGCGATGCCGCGGTACACGTTGCTGTTGCCCAGGGCTACGCTATAGCTTGCAACGACGAAGATTGCTCCATTGCCTGCATCGCCGATGGTCACCATGGCACCACTACCGAGACCACCCACCGAGCCAGTGAAATAGGTGCTGTCAACTGTTTTGACGGCACCCTGCAAATTGGCCGTAGCGGTGAGGCCGTTGCCAGTAGTCGTGATAGCCAGGGAAATGTGGGCGCCGTTTCCATCAACGGTCACTGCCGCCGTGCCGGTCGATGTGCCGAGGGCGTTTGCAGAACCCGAAACAAAAACTCCGCCACCGACATAGGTCGGCTTGGTGAACTTTCCGGCATCGCACGTCATCGAACCATTCGCCGGCATGGAGGCCAGTGTGTTGAACACTACATAGTGATATGAGCTGCCGGTAGGACCACCCAATGGAAAATCACCTTTCGATGAAGTCACGCTGCCATCGCTCCAACGGCCTTGGGCAAAATTAGCGTTTCCGGAGATTTCTTGCGTTGCAGCTGACGTGCCGGTTAGAGCGTAGCTTCCCAACACGGTCACCGCCCCGTTACTAGCCTGGGTGAATGGCGATGGGTTCCCAGCAGACTGCAGCGACGTCGATGTCAGCATGAATCGCGCGGTAGCCTTTGCCACGAAAGATGCGTCAACGGAGCCGGAATTGGTGGGCTTGCTGTCGGCTGGTGGTGGATTGGTCGCCGGCGGCGGGTTAGTGACAGAAGCCGAGCTACCACCGGCGCCTGCAGCGGGCGCGGAATTACCATCACCGCCACCACCGCCACAACCAGCCAGGGTAAATGCTGCAGCTACTGCCAACGAAAGAAATTTCATGTTCATATGCTTATTCAAAAAAAACTACGCAACTTCAAATATCGGATTTCTTGAGATGCGTAGATACCTCACGAAACCAGTTTCCTCGAAAGGGATTTAGGGTGCTGCATGCGGCTGAAATGGACGTAACAAAGCCTCGCTTGACTCACGCGGTCCAATTTTTCTTACAAAATGGATTGATGTCGCGACCGATCTGAAGGTAGCGATTCAGCGCTTGGCACGCTGGAGAAAGCCAGGTTAAGCGCTGATTTCAGACGAACTTATTGAAGTATCGAACTGCAACTTTTATTTCTTCTTTACATCTTATACAGTTGTGAAGTATACCGGTCTTATGGCTCAAAATCAATCGTCGAATTTACGATTTCTTACGTTTTTAGAGTAAATAGCCAAATTTCGGGCTAAGTTAGCCGCATTTAGTGACATTTGGAGAGAATCATCCGTATCAGAGATTCCTCGCCGTCCTCGCTGCCCCCCGCGCGCGGCGCTGCTTTGCGTTTGGCGGCCCAGCGCTTTACGCTTCATCCATGCCCATGCACCCGATGTCTTTGTCTGAATTATCAGCTGAGCAGGAATTCGTTGGGTCATTACAAACAGTGCCCGCAAAGCGACAGTCCGGCCCGACGGGGACCCCTATTTAGGTATTTGAACAGGCACTATTGGAAGTCGAAGTTGATATCTGGCCAATCCCACACTAACAAACAGTCAACAACTCCCCTTGGCAAATAGGGCGTCCGATGGGGTACCTATCTAAGGTCTCAACCAAATAATCGCAAAAACTCATACCTGTGTTCACCACTGTTAATTGATTCTCGTCAAACATGAAAACCGAATCTGACTCAGGTAAACTTGTTTGCAAAAAATAGTATTGCGATTCATTCTCCCAAGAGAAAACAAAAGGCTTGCTTAGATAATCCCAAGCGCCAATTTCCTGCAGACTCGAAAAGAAGTTCACCTGAAATAGAATCTGGCCCCTGACAGTCCATGTCGGACGATAACAAATCAACGGATCGTCGCCGATTACACCTCCATCACTTCGCCCAGCACGACTCATGAATTTTCGAAAATCCCCTCTTATAGAAATGTCGTAAAGCTTTTCAATTTGGTTAAGCTCCGCATCGCTATACCCTACCATTCGCTCCATAGCGGCCGGAAGCAAAATGCTTACTTTCTCAAAAAAAATGTCAATCATGGTCCCGAGTCAGAATCACCGGTTAATCGAGGTGCCCAGCTTATTATGCCTCACCCATTCTTTAACAATGCATTGGCCTCGGCTGCGGTAGCAACGGCAACCCGTTCAAAGTTACCAGATATAAAACTAAAACGCCCCGAAAAATCTTTACTTAATGAATCGAAGAAATCTTCGCGCACAAGCAATTTGATATCGATCGCATCCGTGGAAAACCTTGCAAGCTGCGAATCAACCAGACTCAGCTGAGTAAATTCTTCAAGATGCTTCCATTGTTCGCGCATATAATCTATTGCATTTTCTTTAGAGACCCGATCCGCTGCGTTAAAAGAGAAAACTGCCCATCCCCATTCGAGACGAACAGGCATTTTCTCAATTTCTTCCTCACTAACGATCTCCGCTCCACAATTCGTACATCGTTCTTCGCTTTCCGAAAACTGCCCACAAATTTCGCAAATTATCTTCATCTATTCACTGTCCTGATTTAAGGTTGAAAGTTTTTGCGCCACCGTCATAAGTCTTGAGCATTTCGCTCCAATTCATCGTCTTGCCGATCTGCGGGTCGTAAAGATAGCGAGTTCCATCTGGCAATACTTCACCATACATCAGATGTAAATAGGGATTATCACGCTTGCGTGGAAACACTACGTAATGTCCAGGATCGGCCTCTGGGCTCATAAAGGCTGCCGGGTGAGCCTTCATTTCCGTTGCATCTTCAATATACGAAAGCGACTTTTGCCAAGTGAACTCACGCTCTTTGCCAGTATAACCAAAGGTCGCCTCGACTTGATTTGCAGTCATGATATCTTCTGCCCCAAGGCCTTCAATTTTATTGATGATATGCGCGGTCGTACAGGCGGTACAGTTATCCATTCTAGGTGTTGTGTTGACAGGACTAAAGCCCGATCCACCGGCGCCAACGTGAGGAACCGCATCTTGCGTTGCGCCGTTTGCTCCGACCCCGGCCTTTGCACCTCCCGAGTCGATGCCCGAAAGTCCTTCGCGAAGGAGCGCGGCTCCAGTTTTAGTATCCCTATAAGCAATGGTACTGTTACTTGCAATACCATTAAGTAACGAACTCGAATCGAGTCCAGCTGATGAATTTGAAATCGAGCCGATATCGTAAGTAATCTCGGCAGGCACTGCTCTCTTCGCATTAGCGGCGGATGCAATGGTCTCGATTGGATTCGTTGCCGAGTAGTTTGGCGAAACAGGAAGCTTGGCCGTTGTTGGCGTCGCCGTCACTGCCGGAGCAACCGACTGCACACTTCCTGCTGAAACTCCTGATTTGACCTCATTGGTCGTGGTCACTGTTGGGAGTTCCCAGCTCTGGATGTCCGCGCGCAGTGGCACCTTACTGTTAGAGCCGGCAACACCGAAGTCCAAGCTCCTACCCGCAACTAGATCGTCTTGCGCAGCAGTCGATTTGCTCATTGTGCCGCCAAGAGTCACTTCGGACTTCGCCGAATTGAATCCCCTGGCTGCTTCTGCAGCCTTGGATTCGTTGCCAATTTTTGGCAATCCAAACAGTGCATCAACAGCTTCTGTAGAAGCTTGCGCACCCCTCATCGCATTGGCTACCGAGTTCGCTGTACGAGCCGTAAGCAATAGATCCTCTACGCCAACAAGTACTGCATATCCACATAACCAGACTGCGCTACCTCCTTCTTTGTCTGCGACGAATCGCCGGTACTAGGTAAGCTATATTCGCGCAAAATAGTATGCGATTTTTCTGCAGCCGCGTCCGCGGCTTGAGAACTTGTCAGGGCCATCGCGCGATAATCCGCTGCGCGATCCTTGTCGCCTTGCTGCTCCAAGTTATAGGCGATCCGATTGAACTCGACATAATTAGACCGTAACGTGCCCTCAAGATTTTTACATTGAACCAGGTTGGAGCATTCAGCTACCTGCTGGAGTGTTCGACGGCGAAACGCCGGATTCTCTCGTCCACTGATATTCTCCAGCCCCCACCTAAGGGCATTGTTCTCAACTGCGTTCGTCGCTATCTGTCCGCCGATTGCTGCATCATGCATGCTGCCGCCGGCCGCACCGGACAACAGTGCGCCAATGGCGCTGGACAAGGCTGAGACGTTGTTGGCTTGTTCCGGCGTCAGTTTGTCACGTTGCAGATTTCCATTGGCATCGAAGGCCTGTGGGTACAGCTCTTTCGTCAAAATCTGCGCAGCCAATTCTCCGCCGCCACCAGCCAATGCGCCACCGGCAGCGCTGGAGTTGTTGGCGACCGCCAAAGCAGCACCCAGAACTGCATGGCTCAAGTCCTGCAAGGTCTGATTTTCGTTACCTTCCTTCTTGAAGTAGTCGCCAATCTCGGCGGCGACATATGGCGCGGCAGCATTGGCCGCGATCTGTGTGGCGCCCTGTCCCGCGACGCCGCCCACCAGAATGCCGGTGACGACGTTCAGCGCACGGCTCTTGTCGCCGCCTACGCCCCATTCGGCCTGGACCTTCCGGGCTTCATCGATTGTCCTGTTGGCGTCTGCTATTTGTTCTGGCGTGCTGTTTTCATTCTTTAGCGTTTTCTGCGCAGCTTCTTCCGCCTTCCGCGCATCGCTGGTAAAGGCGGCGGATACCTGTTTGGCGGTGGCGATGACCGTACCGGCCGCGGCCGACATGGCCTGCTGGTCTTTCAACAGCTTCTGCATGTCGGGCAGCTTATCCAGCGCCACGTTGGCCTTGCTCGCGTCGGTGTTGATGCCCAGGTCTTTCACCGAACTGGTGGTCACGCCTCCGATGGTGATCTTGCCATCGGTGACGGTGGCGTACGTGGTGGAGCTGTCGCTGCCGTTTTTCATCATCGGCAGGCCAGGCGCGGCGTTGCCGCTCTTGCGGTCGCCGAATGCCTGACTATCCTTTGTAAATGGTATGACCTCGCCTTTATCGTTCTTCTTTCCGTAATCGCTTTCGCCACCGATACCACCTGCCATACTCACGCTGCTGGCCGAGTAGTTCATCTTGTTTTCAAGATTGGATGTGGTCAGTTTGTTGGTGGTCAGTTCGGATGCGCCAGCATTGGTGCTGGCGATGGCGCCGCCCTTCAGGTCGACCGTGTCGGCTTTGACGTGATAGCCGCCGGCACCGGCGAACAGGCCCGATTGCTGGCCGACCGAAGTCGAGCTGCCGTTGGTCTTGGATTGGGACACGTTGCCATCGGCGCTCCATACGCCTAAGCCTACCTGCACGCGCACGCCGACGCCGGTCTGGCTGCTTTCCAGCTGGCTGGTGTCCTGCAGGCTTTCCACGGCCAGCTTGCCGCCGACATCCGCGTTGATGGTGTTGGCGGTGGCCGTCGCACCTTTCAACGTGGTGTCGCCTTTGCTGTGCAGGTTGATCGTGTCTGCTTTCAGCTGCGTGTTGTTGTTGACCGTGGTATCGCTCTTGCTGTGGCCATTGCCGACGTTGGCGGCGGCGTAGAAGTACACGCCGGTCTGTGCGCCGACCTGGAAGCCGACGCCCACTTCCGCCCCGGCGCTGTGGTTTTTGCCGTCGCTGTGGACCTTGCTCTGGCTGGCATCCAGCACGATGTTCTGCGCTGCGTCCAGGCTCAGGGTCTTGCCGGCATTGAGCGCGGCGCCGGTGGCGTGGATGTCGCCGCCGGTGGCCGTCAATGTGACGTTGCGGCCACCGTTGATGGTGCTGCCCTCGGCGGTGCTACCGTTGCCATTGCTGGAGTTGCTGCTGCTGGCGAAGCCGAGGCCCGCTTCGCCCTTGACCAGGACACCGCTCTTCATCGACGTGGCGGCCTGGACTCCGTTGGCTACTGCCGCCATCCGCTGCATCTCCTTCAGGCGGCCGTCGGATTTGCGCGCTGCTTCCACGTTGTTGGCCAGGTCGATCAGCGGTGAGCTGATGCGCGCGAAGGCGCCGATCTTCAAGTCGCTGTTGGCGCTCTGGTTGCTGCCGGTGTTGTCCAGTGTATTGATGTCAATCGTCTTGGCGGTGATGCTGACATCGTTCCCCGCCGTGACGTTGCTGGAGGTCTGCGTGTACTTCTCGCCTGCGCTTAGCACCACGTCGCCCTTCAAGCTGCCGACGTTCGACGCGACTTGCTTGACTTCGTTGCCGTTGTCCAGGTGCTTTTCGTTGTGGTAGCCGGCGAAGCGTTCGGTGTCGGAAATGACCACCTTGCCGATTGCCTTGTTGTCGCTCTGGTTGGCGTTGCGCACCGTATCCTGCGCGCTGGTGATGGTCAGGTTGCGCGCGGCATTGATTGCCAGCTGCCCTTCCGACGCCACGTTCGCGCCGGTCAAGGTGATGTCGCCGGTCTGCGTCGCGATGGTGGCGCTGCCGCCGGCCGACAGCGTGGTGCCGGTCACGGTGTCGGTAGCGCCGTTGCCGTTGCTCTTGTTGTGCAGGGTGCCAGCCATCATGGCAGTGCGGTTGTCGAAGCTGAAGCCCGACGTCTTCGAATCTTGCGCCTTGGTCTCCGTGCTGTGGGCGACGTCAAGCTTGATGCTGTCTTTCGCCAGCAGCAAGGCATTGCCCTCGGCGCTCATCTGAGTGCCCTGGCTGGTGATCGAGCCGTCGGTGGCAATGATGGTCAGGTCCTTGCCGGCAGTGAGAGTGCTGGTACGCGCTTCGCTGCTCGCGTGGTTTTCCGTGCTGTTCTTGCCGTGCGAGCCGAACTGCAAGGTGGCAACCGTCAGCGCGGCCCGGGCGCCGTCGGCCGCACCCTCGGCTTTACCAATTTCCCGGCCAACGAAACTGGTGTTCTTGGTGTTCTTGGTGTCGTCCTTGTAGGCTTCCTTGAACGCGGCCAGCGGGTTCACCGTGAAGCCCGCCGAGAAGCCGGAAGCCTTGCTCTGGCTGGTCTGCTGGCCCACCGAGGTGTTCTGCGCTGCAGCCAGGTCAACGTTCTTGCCGATCAGGGTCAGGTTTTCCTTGGCGGCGATATCGGAGGCGACCACTTGCAGCGTTTCGCCGGATTTCAGCTTGACGCTGCCATCCAGCGCGCCGATGCTGGAGGCGAGCTGGGTGAACGTCTCCTGCCAACTGGACAATTCTCCTAACTTAACAGTTCGAGAGATACATCACCAGTAACTAAAAATTCATCAAAAACCTTTCCTACAAATTCTATGCTCGACAGCGCTCTTGCGCCTGTGTACACATGGCCGAAAATTTCCGCCCCTCCGGGACTCGCGTCTTGCCAACTTGGAGTTCTAACAGAGACATCGCCGTCCTCCTCTAAAACATTCAATGTTAATAAATAGTGGCCGGCCTCCCAAAGCAATGATAATTCGCATGCTCCAATTTCGGGCGCAGGTGTCTTCTTCATCACTAACGCTCCAGCCCCGACATTGACAGCAAGTTGCAAGGCACTGGCTACCTCTTCTCTACTGGGCGATCTAAGGAGCGGCAATTGCTCACGAACTCCCTTCACCATCAAGAAACCACCAAAAGTCATCATTCAGTTCATTCCTTTTCCTTAATTGATTTCATCCCTGGACGCCAATAATAAGTCTTTGGCTCTCCAGTCACATTATCTATCGCGAACACTGTTAATGACTTCAATTCGGCCGCTTGAGCTGCCGCCGCGATGTCCCCCTTACAGTAGCCACACACGTCCAAGCCAGTGACGTTCATCGTCATGTCTTGGCCTTTTGTCTTGCCTGCATCGAACGCACGTTGTATCACGCCGATTTCCGCATGCGCATTGGCAACTGTTCCGTTAGGAAGCGCTTTACCTTTGGCAGCTTCCTTTTCCGCAATTCGCTCAGCGATAAGAGTTGGTTTGTCAACCACGTCGACTTTCGCAGTTTGATTTACGTCTTCGAAATCAACACCGCCCACACTTCCTTTCGCGGTTACCTTCGGCTTAACATCGATTACCTCCAAAGGATGTGGACCGTGAAGCGACTCCTCGAACTCACGAAACGCCGCGGATGAATCGATCGTACTCTCCCCCAGTTTAGAATCTGGAAGTGGCGCTCTGGTAGAGTTCGAACGCGGCAGGCCAGGGGAAGAACGTGCCATCGAAGCGCGTGCAGCGATACCTAAGCCAGCCGCAAACTCCGTGTAATCGGAATACTCACTGAGATATGGTATCCGAGCCTTGTTCATGAATGGAACATAGTCAGGGTAACCAGGGAGAGCTCCAGTAGCAAGGTTCCCCCCCCCCTCAACAGCCCCGACCGCAACGTTCAATGGAACTTTAGGTACGTCTGCGAGGAATTTCTGAACTTCGTTGAGTTCAACCCTTCCGGTTCGGAATAAATTTGAATTGTCAGCAACTGCTCTAAATGGTCCCGTCGGCAATGGGTCGAAGATGGGGAGTGGCGTAAATGTGTCAGCAGGAAGGAGCTTACGAACACGTGCAGCCACTTCACCTGACGATTTCTCACTACCAGAACCGCTGAATAACTTGCTGATGTACTCGGCTTCCTCGTTAGTATTCGAGATCGCCATATACTTGTCGCGGATGGCGAAGTAAGCTGCTTGCGAGCATCCATTCCGCTTGCATTTCTGGATCTCCTTCATCATTGCGGCCCCTTGGCGGGCGTCCAAGGCATTGTTCTCAACCGCGTTGGTAGCAACCTGCCCGCCGATAGCTGCGTCATGCATGCTTCCGCCGGCGGCACCGGACAGCAACGCACCGATAGCGCTGGACAACGCGATGACATTGTTGGCTTGCTCCGGTGTGAGTTTGTCGCGCTGCAGGTTTCCGTTAGCATCGAACGCCTGCGGGTACAGCTCTTTCGTCAAGATCTGCGCAGCCAGTTCGCCACCACCGCCAGCCAGTGCGCCGCCCGCGGCGCTGGAGTTGTTGGCGACCGCCAAAGCAGCACCCAGAACTGCGTGGCTCAAGTCCTGCAGCGTCTGGTTTTCGTTGCCCTTCGTCTTGAAATAGTCGCCAATCTCGGAGGCGATATACGGCGCAGCAGCATTGGCGGCGATCTGCGTGCCGCCCTGTCCCGCGACGCCGCCCACCAGAATGCCGGTGACGACGTTCAGCGCGCGGCTCTTCTCGCCGCCTACGCCCCATTCGGCCTGGATCCTCCGGGATTCGTCGATTGTCCTGTTGGCCTCCGCGATTTGTTCAGGCGTGCTATCTACATTTTTCAGCGTTTTCTGCGCAGCCTCTTCCGCCTTCCGTGCATCGTTGGTAAACGCGGCCGATACCTGCTTGGCGGTAGCGACGACCGTACCGGCCGCAGCCGACATGGCCTGCTGGTCTTTCAACAGCTTCTGCATGTCGGGCAGCTTATCCAGCGCCACGTTGGCCTTGCTCGCGTCGGTGTTGATGCCCAGGTCTTTCACCGAACTGGTGGTCACGCCTCCGATGGTGATCTTGCCATCGGTGACGGTGGCGTACGTGGTGGAGCTGTCGCTGCCGTTTTTCATCATCGGCAGGCCAGGCGCGGCGTTGCCGCTCTTGCGGTCGCCGAATGCCTGACTATCCTTTGTAAATGGTATGACCTCGCCTTTATCGTTCTTCTTTCCGTAATCGCTTTCGCCACCGATACCACCTGCCATACTCACGCTGCTGGCCGAGTAGTTCATCTTGTTTTCAAGATTGGATGTGGTCAGTTTGTTGGTGGTCAGTTCGGATGCGCCAGCATTGGTGCTGGCGATGGCGCCGCCCTTCAGGTCGACCGTGTCGGCTTTGACGTGATAGCCGCCGGCACCGGCGAACAGGCCCGATTGCTGGCCGACCGAAGTCGAGCTGCCGTTGGTCTTGGATTGGGACACGTTGCCATCGGCGCTCCATACGCCTAAGCCTACCTGCACGCGCACGCCGACGCCGGTCTGGCTGCTTTCCAGCTGGCTGGTGTCCTGCAGGCTTTCCACGGCCAGCTTGCCGCCGACATCCGCGTTGATGGTGTTGGCGGTGGCCGTCGCACCTTTCAACGTGGTGTCGCCTTTGCTGTGCAGGTTGATCGTGTCTGCTTTCAGCTGCGTGTTGTTGTTGACCGTGGTATCGCTCTTGCTGTGGCCATTGCCGACGTTGGCGGCGGCGTAGAAGTACACGCCGGTCTGTGCGCCGACCTGGAAGCCGACGCCCACTTCCGCCCCGGCGCTGTGGTTTTTGCCGTCGCTGTGGACCTTGCTCTGGCTGGCATCCAGCACGATGTTCTGCGCTGCGTCCAGGCTCAGGGTCTTGCCGGCATTGAGCGCGGCGCCGGTGGCGTGGATGTCGCCGCCGGTGGCCGTCAATGTGACGTTGCGGCCACCGTTGATGGTGCTGCCCTCGGCGGTGCTACCGTTGCCATTGCTGGAGTTGCTGCTGCTGGCGAAGCCGAGGCCCGCTTCGCCCTTGACCAGGACACCGCTCTTCATCGACGTGGCGGCCTGGACTCCGTTGGCTACTGCCGCCATCCGCTGCATCTCCTTCAGGCGGCCGTCGGATTTGCGCGCTGCTTCCACGTTGTTGGCCAGGTCGATCAGCGGTGAGCTGATGCGCGCGAAGGCGCCGATCTTCAAGTCGCTGTTGGCGCTCTGGTTGCTGCCGGTGTTGTCCAGTGTATTGATGTCAATCGTCTTGGCGGTGATGCTGACATCGTTCCCCGCCGTGACGTTGCTGGAGGTCTGCGTGTACTTCTCGCCTGCGCTTAGCACCACGTCGCCCTTCAAGCTGCCGACGTTCGACGCGACTTGCTTGACTTCGTTGCCGTTGTCCAGGTGCTTTTCGTTGTGGTAGCCGGCGAAGCGTTCGGTGTCGGAAATGACCACCTTGCCGATTGCCTTGTTGTCGCTCTGGTTGGCGTTGCGCACCGTATCCTGCGCGCTGGTGATGGTCAGGTTGCGCGCGGCATTGATTGCCAGCTGCCCTTCCGACGCCACGTTCGCGCCGGTCAAGGTGATGTCGCCGGTCTGCGTCGCGATGGTGGCGCTGCCGCCGGCCGACAGCGTGGTGCCGGTCACGGTGTCGGTAGCGCCGTTGCCGTTGCTCTTGTTGTGCAGGGTGCCAGCCATCATGGCAGTGCGGTTGTCGAAGCTGAAGCCCGACGTCTTCGAATCTTGCGCCTTGGTCTCCGTGCTGTGGGCGACGTCAAGCTTGATGCTGTCTTTCGCCAGCAGCAAGGCATTGCCCTCGGCGCTCATCTGAGTGCCCTGGCTGGTGATCGAGCCGTCGGTGGCAATGATGGTCAGGTCCTTGCCGGCAGTGAGAGTGCTGGTACGCGCTTCGCTGCTCGCGTGGTTTTCCGTGCTGTTCTTGCCGTGCGAGCCGAACTGCAAGGTGGCAACCGTCAGCGCGGCCCGGGCGCCGTCGGCCGCACCTTCGGCTTTACCAATTTCCCGGCCAATGAAGCTGCCGTTCTTTGTGTTCTTGGTGTCTTCCTTGTAGGCGTCCTTGAACGCGGCCAGCGGGTTGACCGTGAAGCCCGCCGAGAAGCCGGAAGCCTTGCTCTGGCTGGTCTGCTGCCCCACCGAGGTATTCTGCGCTGCAGTCAGGTCAACGTTCTTGCCGATCAGGGTCAGGTTTTCCTTGGCGGCGATATCGGAGGCGACCACTTGCAGCGTTTCGCCGGACTTCAGCTTGACGCTGCCGTCCAGGGCGCCGATGCTGGAGGCGAGCTGGGTGACCGTCTCCTGCGCGCTTTGCGAGGACGTACTTGACTTGCCGTAGCCAGTACTGAGATTGCCCGACGAATAGCTGACGCTGAAGCCGGACTTTTTCTCCTGCCTGGTGCTCGATGTGTTGCTGGTTTCCTCGGCGCTGACGATCTTCAGGCCACCTTTGGCGTCGATGCTGAGGTCCTTTTCGGCCAGCACGGTGCTGCCCTTGATCAGGGTGTCGCCGCCGCTGCTGGCAACGACGTTGCCGCCTTTGATGGAGCTGCCGATCGCCAGCGTGGTAGCGTTGTAATCGGTGATGTCGCTGCTGCTCTTTTTAAACTTGTTGCCCGATTTGCTGTGGTTTTCCATGTCGGACAAGTGCGTTTCAGCGACACTGCCGATATTCAGGTCCTTGCTTGCCTTCAGCGTCAGCGTGCCGCCAGCGGCTAGCGCGCTGCCTTTGATGTTCAGGTCACTGCTTTGGCTGATACCGGCGCTGACCAGCAAGTCACCGGTAGACGCCACGCGGGCTCCAACGACCGATTGGTTCTCGTGGATATCCTTACCCCAGCTCTTCCTGGTCTTGTCGTCCTGCAGGCTGGTCTTGACCTCGTCCACCACGGCGTTGATATTCACGGCGCCGCCGGCCAGCAGCGTGCCTGCGCCGCTCCCCTTGGTGCCAATGGATACCTGGGTGCCGGCAAGGTTCAGATTCCCGGTAGCTGCCATCAGCAGGTCGCCGCCGACGTTGACTCGGCTGACTTGGTTGTAGACGGCACTATTATTCTCGGCATTGCCATCGATCAGGGCATGGTACGTGCTGCCGGTCTTCACCGTGTCAAAGCTGATGTTGTTGCCGGCGAAAATGGAAGCGCTGGCGCCTGCGTTGATCGTGCCCGCCAGGTCGGTCAGGTTGCGGCCGGCATCCATGGTCAAGCCATTGGCGGCACTGATCGTCGCCTGGTTGGAGAGCGAGGTATAGCTGCCGCCGTTCACCTTGGACGACCACTTGCTGTCCACGGTCAGGGTTTCGTTCTTGATGTCACGGCCGGCTTGCAGCGCGACGTCGCCGCCTTTAATGGCCCCGCCGCGGTTGATGATGTCTTCGCCTGCCAGCAGGATCGTGCGGCCGTTGCCGCTATCGATCACGCCGCCCTGGTTCATGATGGTTTCGCTGACGTCGATCACCACGGTGGCGCCAGTGACCAGTGCACCGGTTGGCTTGACCGCGTTCGCGTTGACGTGCGCCAGATAAACCTTCGGTACGAGCACAGTCTCGATGGAGCCGTCCGGCAGTTGCACCGCCTGGCTTTCCAGCCAGACGATATCGCTGGTCAGGTGGCTGACCTGCTCAGGGCTGAGGGAAATGCCTGGTCGCAGGCCAAACTCCTGCGCGAAGCTGGCGGCGCTGTTCAGCATTTGCTTGTACAGGGCGTCGTCGCCCGGACCGGCGCTCGGAGCACGGCCGGTCAGCTCGGACAATTGTTCGCGTACCAGTCGCTGTTCGTAGAAGCCGTCGCCCAGGCGTTTCTGCGTGGTGGCATGGTCGACTGCCAGCTTGTCCAGCAGGTAGTCGCTGCTGGTCCACTGGTCTTGCTTTGCAAACTGCGGCCGCGTCTCGAACAGGTACTCGCCTTTCGGGTCAGGATTGCGCAGGAACAGGCCGCCCGGGGAAATTTTCTTCACACCGCTGATGCTTTCGCCACGCACTTCGCCAGCAGACTGCCCCAACGCGTTGCCGGCCGCGGTGCTAACGTTGCCGAGCGTGCTGTTGCGCGCCTGGTTCGCTACACGCCCAAGCAGTGAGCCTTCGCGTGCGGGGCCTCCCGACTGTGCTGCGCCTTCGGTATCGAGGCTGTTGCCAGCGCCACTGCCGGACGCCGTGCTGCCCGCCAGCAGCTGGTTCTCAGTGCCGCTGTCACCCGCCTGGCCTGCGCTGCCAAGGTTGGCGCCCACTCCGCTCGCTCCAGCGCGACCTGCCAGGCTGGCATGCGCGCCAGCAGCGCTGCCGGACACGCTGCCGCCAGCGCCACCACCATTACCGCTACCTGCGTTGGTATGTGCACCGGCGCTGGCAGCGCTACTTGCACCGCTCCCGATCACATTGACCGCGTCGCGGAAATTGCCAACTGTACCAGCGCTATAGTCCACATTGCGGAAACTGCGAGCGCTGATGAAGACCCCCTGGGCACCCAACATCGTTCCGCTAAGCGCGCCAATTTCCTGGTTGATATTGGGATTGCTCCAGGCTTCGGTGTAACGGCCGGCATACGTCGTGAACGTGCCGCTGAAGCTGTGCCTGCGAAGCAGTTTTGTCCCGTCGTTAACAACGGCGGGCCTGCCGGCGACGTTCAAGGTGCCAAGGGCCTTAATCTCGCTAAGGGTGTTGTCCAGTGAATTGGTGACCGTCAAGCGTATATTTCCGCCGGAGAGGATCTGGCCAGCCTTGCCAGCACTCGGGGATACCTGGTCCTCGACGACAGTGTGATTTGCTACACGTGTCTGTTCCAACTGGTCCAAATTCTGCGTTCCGGTGTGCCTTTGAGTGTGGCGCAGGATGGTATGTTCCGGATCGTTATATGCCGGCTGGGTCACGATACGGAGGCAGTTGGTGCTGCAGCTGCCATAAGCACTGGAGAAGGTGTACTCAGGCGTATTCCAATCAACCTGACGACCGTCTGGCAATTGATAAGCATCCGTCGGGGCGCCACCTTGGTCTGGATTGGTCGCAGTACGGCTTTCGTAATAATAAATGACCCTTACGCCATCGCTCATTTGGATGCGGCTACGCGAACCCCATTTAGCAAAGTAGCCACTGAGGGCACTGAAGAACGCTGAGTCGTTGGCATGGGTGCGTATCACCGCTCGGGTAATCTCATACCCGTCGGGCGTGAGCTGCTTTTCCGATTCCAGAATGTCTGCCGGATTAACGAAATAAACCTCCCACGGCGTATAGTTACTGGAACCAGCATCGTAGCCATTGGGGTTGCCGCCAAAGTTATACCAGGACGGCATCGCCATGTTCACCGTGTCCGTTTTGGTGACCTGGACAATCGACGCGTTCTCTCGAATATTCTGCAACGTGACCGTATTCAAATCCACATTGCCGCTCGCTTCGATGGTGGACGAAACGTTATTCACCTGCGCGCTTAGGCCGCCGTTGGTAGCGCCAATAAACATACTTGCGGCGCTGTACAGCGTGGCGCCTTGCAGGTTGTTCAGCGTTCCATCTACACCGAGCGCCATGCTGCCGGTGGAGCCGATCAAGGCGTTGGCGCCGGTGTTATTCAGGTTGCTGGTGCGGACAGTCACGTTGCCGCCGACGATACCGGCCGTGTTGCTGACGTTGGCGGCAACCAGGTCGAGCGCGCTTTCGCCGTTGATCTCGCCGGAGTTGGCCAGGTCGCCGGCCGCGCGGATGGCGACTGCGCCGCCTTCGATCACGGCGCCTGCCTGGTTGGTCACCTGGTTACCGTTCAGGGTCAGCGTGCCTTCCGCGCCGAGTGTGCCGGCGTTGGTGATGTTGCCGGTCACGGTCAGGCTCAGGTCGCGGTTGGAGTGGACCTGCTGGGCGCCGGCGGCTTGAACGAAGTCGCCGTTCATGCTTATCGCGAGGTCGCGGCCACCGAAGATTTCGCCCAGTGCACCAACCGTTCCGGCCGAAACGAACAGGTCGCGATCAGTGGCAATGCGGCCGCCCGCGTTGCTCAATTGCGGAGCGTTCAGCGTCAGGTCTGCGCCGGAGCCGCCGGCAGTGCCGAGGGTACCGCCGTCGTTGTTCACGTACTGCGCCGAGATGAACGCGTTGCCGCCGGAGAGTACCTGGCCGCTGTTGATGAAGCCTGCACCAGCCTGGTTGAAGGTCAGCGTGCCGCTGCTGTTTACTTTGCCCTGATTATTCAGCTGCTGGGTGATCGCCAGGTCCATGCCCTGGCCGGAGGCGATTGTGCCGGAAATGCCATTCCACAGCGTGGTACCGGACAACAGCAGGTTGCCCATGCCCGCAATGGTGCCATGGTTTGTGATGGCGCCGCGGCTCAGGAGCCTGGTGGCGCCGCTGCCTTTATTGGCAATGCGGCCGGTGCCGTTGTCAATGGATTCGCTGTTGATGGTCAGGTTGCTGCCTGCGCCAATCGCTTCAATCACGCCGCCATTGTTCAGCAGTGCGCTGCCCGATGTCAGCTGCAGGTCGGAGCCGGCATGCACGATACCGCCGGCATTGTTCGCTACGCCGGAGATGGTAAGCGTAGCCTGGCCGTCTGCAACCAGTCGGCCGCTGTTGGTGAAGCTGTTCGTGGTAACTGCCAGTTCGGCGCCGTAGCCGTCCACGGTGGAAACCTGGCCGCTGTTGGTAAAGGTGGACGAATTGATTAGCACCCTGCCCTTTGCGGCAATCTGGCCGCTGTTGGTGAAGCTCGCTGCGGCTTCGTCGAAGGTGAGCGTGCCACTGCTGCCTATGGTCCCTTGGTTATCCAGTTGCTGGTTCACGTCCAGCAGCATTGCGGCGCCCGAACTGAGCTGGCCGCCGGACTGGTTTTGCAGCGTGTTGGCGTGCAGCGCCAATGCGCCGTTGCCGGCGATGGTGCCGCTGTTGGTAATGCCGGCGGCGCTGGTGACGGTGGTGTTGCCGCTGCCTGCATTGACAATGCGGCCATTGCTGTTGACCGATTGCGCGTCGACGGTCAGCCTGGAGGCTGCGCCCGCGGCTTCGATCGTGCCGCTGCCGTTGTTCAAGGCGCCGGCAGCATTCAGCGTCAGGTCGCCGCCGGCGTGCAAGGTGCCGCCGTTGTTGCCGACTGCGCCGCCAATGGTAGCAAGCAGTTGGCCGTCTGCGGAGACAGCACCACCAAGATTGGACAGGCTGCCGGCTTGCAGCGTGATGCCGCGTCCGGAGGCGCTCACCGTGTAAAGCTGCCCGCCATTATTGGCGATGCTGGAGGCGATAATACTCATTTCGCCACCGGAAGCCATGCGGCCGCTGTTCGCGAACGAGGCGCCCGCCTGGTTGAACGTCAGCGTGCCGCCGCTGCTGATGGTGCCGCCTTGATTATCGAGCTGCTGGCGCACAGCCAGGTCCAGCGTGGTAGCTGCGGAGACCACGCCGCCTGCCTGGTTTTGCAAGATCTGGGCGTTCAGCATCAGCGCGCCATTGCCGGCAATGGTGCCGCTGTTGACGATGCTGCTCGCGCTGGTGATGCTGGTGCGTGCGTTGCCGGCGTTGACGATACGGCCCGCCAGGCTGTTGATGGCGCTCGCCTGAACGTCCAGCGTGGCGCCGGCGCCAAGGGCTTCCAGGGCGCCGCTGTTATTGGTCAGGGTGCCGCCGGAGGTGACCGACAGATTGCCCGCTGCCTGCACCTGGCCCTGGGTGTTGTCTAAGCCCGCACCCGATGCCACGCTCGCATTGCCAGCCGCTGCGATCGCGCCGCTGCGGTTGCTCATTGTCCCGACGCTGTTCAGCGCGATGCTGGCGCCGCCGGCAGTAGCCGTGGCGATCTGGCCGCCATCATTCTTGATGCTGGCGGCGTGGATGTTGATCGTCCCCGCAGCGGCAATCTGGCCGCTGTTGCTGAACTGTGCGGCCGCCTGCTCGAAGGTCAGCGTGCCGCCGCTGCTGATTTTGCCAGCGCTGTTCAGGGACTGGTTGACGCCGAAATTCAGGTTGCCGCCGGAGGAGATGCTGCCCGCGCTTGCGTTGTCCAGCGTTGCTGCGGCCAGATTGAGCATGCCATTGCCGGCGATTTGGCCACTATTGGCCACAGCGCCCGCTGCGGTAAGGTTGGTCGCGCCAGTACCTATGTTGACGATGCGGCCAGTGCCGTTGTCGATGCTGTTGGACGTGATGTCCAGCATGCCGTTCGGCCCAGATGCTTCAATCACGCCAGCCTGGTTGGTCAAGCTGCCGCGCGAGGCGATGTTTGCGCTGCTGTCGGAAACGATGGCGCCGCTGGTATTACTGATTCTGTCAGAGTCCAGGCGCAGGTTGCCGCCGCCATTCCTGACTGTCACCAGTTGGCCGCCATCGTTATTGAAAGCGCCTGTTGTTATCGTTGCGTCGGTACCGCTGACAAGCTGGCCGCTGTTGCGCACCGCCTTGCCGGCAGCGTTCAGGGTAAAGGTGGTGCGGCTGCTGATGGCTCCCGCATTGTCCATGCTGTGGCCAGCGGTCAGGACAAGTTTGCCGCCGGATGCGGCGATGCTGCCGCCGGCCCGGTTGGTGAGGTCGGATGCGGCCAGGGCCAGGTCGCCATTGCCGGCGATCAGGCCGGCGTTGTCCAGCGCCGTATCGACGTTGATGGTAGTGGTTTTGGTGCCGACGTTGACGACCCGGCCGGTGCCGTTCGCCAGCGAGCCGGCGTGCAGGTCGAGCGTGGCGCCCGGGGCCAGTGCCTCGACTACGCCGCCGTTGTTGCTCATTGCACCTTTGGCGTCGATATCCAGCGACGCGGCAGATTGCAATGTGCCTTGCGTGTTATCGAGCTTGCCGGCGCTGTCGATCGTTGCAATTGCGTCGGACATGATCACGCCGCCGCGATTGCTGATCGAGGCGGTGTCGATGGTCATTGCCGCACCGGAGCCCTTGGCGGTGGCGAGCTGGCCGCCGTCGTTGTTGAAGTCTCCTGCGTGCAGGGTCAACTCGCCTTGCGACACGATCACCTTGCTGTTGCTGACCGTGGCGCCATTGGCGTTGACCTGAAGCGTTCCACCGCTATTGATGGTGCCGGCGTTAGCGAGCGAACCGGTCACGGTGGCGGTCATGCCTTGCGCCGATGCGATGGTGCCGTTGGACTTGTTTTCCAACGAGGCGGCGGAGATTTCCAGCGTACCGTTGCCCGCGATCGTGCCATTGGTGGAAATGCTGCGTGTCGCTTCAACCTTGGTCACGCCGGTGCCGACGTTGACGATACGGCCGGTTTCGTTGGCAAGGTCGCCTGCTTTCAACTGCAGGGTGCTGGTAGCGGAAATCGCCTCGATATTGCCGCCGTCGTTCTTTACGGTGCCGCCGGATTGCAGGTCCAGGCCTGTGCGCGCCTGCAGCAGGCCGCCGCCGTTGTCGACGTCGCCAGTGATGTGCAGGTCTGCTCTATTGTCGGACATGATGGTGCCGCCCTGGTTGCTGGCACTTTGGGCGCTGAGCACCACGTTGGCGTTGGAGGCCAGGGTCGTAGCGAGCTTGCCGCCATCGTTGTTGATGCTTGCGGCGGTGAGGCCGATGTCGCCTGCGGCGACCATGGTGCCGCTGTTGCGAAGTGCCAGGCCGGCCTGGTTCGCCTGCATGGTGCCGCCGCTGCTGATGGTGCCAGCGTTATCCAGCGCTGTACGCACGGCAAGCGACAGGTCGCCGCTGGTGCTGACAGTGCCTTGCGACTGGTTGCGCATGCTGTCGGCGGACAAACCCAGATTGCCGTTGCCGGCGATCTGGCCGCTGTTCTCGATACGGCCAGCCGCGGCCAGGCTGGTATTGCCGGTGCCGACGTTGACGATGCGGCCGGTCGTGTTGTCGATGGACGCAGCGTTCAGCTGCAATGTGCTGTCTGCGCTGCCTGCCTGAAGCAGGCCGCTGGTATTGGCGATCGCACCAGCCGCATCAAGCTGCAGCTTGTGCGCGGCCTGTATTTCACCGCTGCTGTTGTCGATATCGCCGACTGCGTTGATCGTTGCATCGGCGCCGGAACTCACGATACCGCTGCGGTTATCCAGCTTGCCGACGCTGGCGGAAATGCCGGAACCGCTGGCGGTAATGATCTTACCGTCGCGGTTATCGATCTCGCGCGCGTACAGGGTTGCGGCCCCCTTTGCGGTGATGGAGCCGCTGTTGCGAAGGGTGGCGCCCTGCTCGTCGAAATTCAGCTTGCCCTGGGTGCTGATCTGGCCAGCAAGGTTGTTCAGTTCCGAACGCACCTTCAAGTCCAGGTCGGACATGGCGGTGACGCCGCCGCCGGTGCCGTTGCTCAGGCTATCCGCGCTGACGGTGAGGCCGCCATTGCTGCCGATCAAGCCATTGTTCACGATATAGCGGTTGATCGTGAGCGAAGATTGGGCGGTGCCAGCCGATACGATGCTGCCGGCCCTGTTGGTCAGGTTGTCGCCGGCAAGCGCCAGTGCGTCGCGGCTTTCAATACGTCCGCTGTCGTTGTTGATGCCTGCGCCGGAGCGCAGGTCGAGGGCACCGCCGGAGCCGAGGTAGCCACCTGCATTGCTGGTATCGCCGGCGATGTGTGCATTTGCGCTGCCGTCGGCGCGGATTGTGCCGGCGTCGTTTTTCAGCGAGCCGGACGTGATGTCGATGCGGCCGGTACTGCCTTCGGCCGTGGCAATCGTGCCGTCGCGGTTGTCGATCAAGCTGTTCTCGATCTTCAGCGGGCCTTTGGACAGGATTTCGCCCGAGTTCACCAAAGTGGACTGGGCATGCGACACGGTGAAACTGCCACCGTTGCTGATGCTGCCCTCGTTTTTCAACAGGGAGCTGACGTTCATGGTGACGTCGCCGGTGGCCGTCATGCGGCCCGACTGTTTGTTGGTCAGCGTAGCGGCGTCGATTGTCATGGCGCCGTTGCCGCCGATGTTGCCGCTATTGTTGATGGTCGCGGCCTTCAATGCGAGTGAGCCACTGCCGGCGTTGAGGATGCGGCCGGTGCTGTTGTCGATTGCGGCGGCTTGCAATGCAAGGCTGCTTTGGCTGCCGAGCGTTTCGATGGAACCTTCCTGGTTGCGCAACGTGCCGCTGGCTTGCAGGTTCAGGCCTTTATTCGCCTGGAGCACGCCAGTGGTGTTATCGACGTCGCCGCCGACTTGCAGGGTTGCCTGGCCGCCGCTGGTGAGCTGGCCGTGCTGGTTGCTTACCGCATTGGCCGTCAGCGACAGGTCGCCGGCAGCGGCGATAGCGCCGGAGGTATTGGCCAGCGTGCCGGTGTCCAGTTGTGCGCTGCCGCCGATGCGCCAGTCGCCTTGTTCGGTGGACGTGGCGCCACTGTTCAGGGCAAGGTTGCCGCCGACGTTCAATTTGCTGCCGGTGCCGGAAATTTCGCCGGCTCGCAGGGTCAGGTCTCCGGCGGTTTCCACCTTGCCGTTGGCTTGTTGGAGCTTGCCGCCCACTGCGATGGTTGCATCGCTGGCGCCCAGGTGAAGCAAGGTGCCGCTGTCGTTGTTCAGGTAGCGGGCAACGTCGATGGAGAGTTTGTTCGCTTGCAGTAAGCCAGCGCTGTTGTTGAATTCGCCAAGCGTGGCGTTGACGGTGCCGCCGGCCAGCAGGCGGCCGGATTGATTGCCCAGGCTCGAGAGCTGCAGGGTTGCATCCTGTTGCACGCCGATCTGGCCCTGGCTGTTATCCAGGACGCCGCCGTTCACTTTCAGCGTGCGCACGTTGACCTGGCCGCGCTGGTTGGACAGTGCGGTGGCGTCCAGGTTGATGCCGCCAGTGGCGGTGACCAGGCCGTGCTGGTTGTCCATGGCGGCGAATTTGAGTTCGCCGGCGGGCAGGGTCGGAACTGGGGTGGCGCCAGTGCTGCCGGAGCCTGTCGTGCCGCCCGTTCCTGCGTCGGCGCCGCCGCTGGAGGCGCCTTCACCCGACCCGGTGCCAGTGCTGCCGCCGGTGCCGGTGCCGCCGCCGTCTGCACTGCCGGCCGCTGCCTGCCCTAACACGCCATCCGCGTTGTTTGCGCTGCCAGCACTCACGTTCAATGCAGAAGAACCGCCCTGCACAATCTTGCCGTCTGCATTCAACAAAGCACCGCCCGTGCTGCTCAACTCAACGCGGCGCGCCTCAATGCTGCCGCCACGGTTGTCGACATCGCCGGTCACTGCTGCAATCAATTGTCCGCCTGCGTTGATACTGCCGCCATTGGTTACGGAAGCCGACTTGAGCGCAAGGTCCTCGCCCGCTTGCATCTTGCCGCGGTTCTCAACCGCATCGCGCACCGTAAGCTGCATGTTCTTCGACGCAGCCAGCGTACCGGTATTCTCGAGGCGCCCATCGGAGGTGATGACCAGTTGCCCGGCTGCCGCGCCAATCTCGCCGGCGTTGCGCACGCCAACACCCGCTTCGGTACCCACCAGGAAAATCTGGTTGGCATACATGCCGCCAAGGCGTGAAGCGTCGATTGCAAACTGCGGTGCGGCATCGGCGGCCTGGCCAACTTCCGTCACCGTTGGCGATTCGCCCTCCGCAACCTTGTTCACGCCCGTGACCACGTTCAGGCGTTGCGCCCAGAGGGACGCGTTCAGCACCAGCGAACGGCTGATCAACGCCGTATAGTCAGTCTTGCTTGCATCCAGGCCCGCGCCGTCGATCACGATCTGGCCGCGTTGCACGTCATAGCCAGCCAGTCGTCCATCGGTCATGAACGGCGAACCGGTGGTCAGCGTTGCGCGGCTGACGTTGATAAAGCCGCCGCCGTCCACGGAAATGCCGGACGGGTTGGCAATCACCACTTCCGCCTTCTGCCCCGCCACTTCGATGTAGCCACGCAGCGCACTCGGGTTGCTGGAATTGACCTCGTTCAGGATCACCTTCGCGGTCCCCGCCTTCAGCCACGGATTGGCCTCGACCCATCCACCCAATTCAGTCTGCACATTGACG
>Ga0102595_100612_pt1 | contig 21990 bp, 26 predicted proteins | sample Araplaol_mTSA_r2_2_FD_76864 | JGI IMG/M metagenome (GOLD analysis project Ga0102595, IMG submission 76864) | Arabidopsis root microbial communities from North Carolina, USA - plate scrape MF_Col_mTSA_r2 (SPADES assembly) (version 2) | ecosystem: Host-associated > Plants > Roots > Endosphere...
CATGCCGAACATTTCCCTGAATGTGCGCGAAAGATGGGCGGAGTCGGCAAATCCGGCGGCGTGGGCGGCGGCGGTCAGGTTGCCGCCATGGGCCAGGCGATGCAAGGCCATCTCCAGGCGCAGCCACTTCCGGTAGCTGCGTAAGGGAAGGCCGGTTTGCTCCACGAACCAATGCGAAAAGCGGCTTGGCGAGAGGTTTGCCAACTCTGCAAGCTGTAAACGGCTGATGGCACCACCGGAAACGCCGGCGCGCAGCGCATCGGCCACAGCCGCGATGCGTGTATCCGGTGCTGAAGGGCTGGCTAAGCCGAAGACATTGCGCAGCACGCCGCGCAGGGGCTTGCCTTCGTCGGCGGCCGCAAGCAACTGCCCGCAGAGACATGCCTCCAGCTGCTGCGCTGCCGTTGCCGATGGCCGGAACAATGCCGCTCCCTCAGGCGACATGGGGTCCAGGTAGATCAGCAGGGCCTTCTCGGCGCAGACGCAATGCGGCAGGCCGGCGGGGATGGCAATTCCTGTTGCGCGTAGCGGACCCGTAGGGAAGGCAACACCAACTTCGCCCTCCAGCGCGATCACCAGTTGGTGCGCGTAATGGGCATGCAGCGCACTGTCGCCGATTTCGCCGCGAAACACGCCGAAACCGGCTGAGAGCTGGGCGCTGCCTGACCAATGCTGGGTGGGCATCACGCTGCAGCGCATTTGCGCACGGTATCCCAGGTGCGCGTGGTGATGTCCTTGCCGAAAGTCTTTTCGATCAGGCGCATGAAGACCGGGCCATCGCTGCTGGGCAGGTAGGTTGAAAACACCTCGGCACCAATCACGCCGAGCATTTGTGCGCCGCGTATGGGCGCGGGCAGGGTGGTTTTGGCGGGCGCCTCGCGCAGGAAACTGACCACACGCTTGGCCGCTGGGTCGGCGCCAAGTCCGGGAAAAGGATCATCCTCCAGCAGCTCCTTCAAATGCTGTTGCGAGCGGATGATGGTGTAAAAACTGCGGCCCAAGGCCTTTTCCATCGCTTCCTCGGCCTTGCGCTCCAAAGTCGCGATGGCCGCAGAACGGGCGTCGAATGCTACATTGCCGCTTGAAAGAAGCGTCTTGACGTTGGAAAATCCAGCACTTTCGAAGGCAGCTTTCAGTTCCGGCATCTTGCAGTTCATCGGGCTGACGCCGCGGAGCAGGGCAATATAGCGAGGCATTGTGTTTCAGATAAGAGTTGAGCCGAAGGGATTATCGTTCGAAACGGATGGCGAAGCCAGCCTGCTGGTTTCGGCTGCCCGTGGCGGAGTGGTGCTGCCCAGCTCCTGCCGCAATGGCACCTGCCGTACCTGCATCTGTCAGGTCCAGAGCGGCACGGCGCATCACCTGATCGAATGGCCGGGCCTGAGCCTGGAGGAAAAGCGCGATGGCTATATCCTGCCTTGTGTGGCGGTCGCCGATTCGGACTTGGTGCTCGAAGCGCCGGCCGCCCGCCGTAGCGGGTGAGTATTCGAGAGTCTTGTTGGCATTGCAACACCGTACAATCGGTGCCATGGCATACCACATGACAATCCTGCGCAGTGCCAATGGCCGGCAACTGCCCATTTCCCATGAAGAGGCGTTGGCTGGGGCCGGGAAGCTGCCGGGATGGAGCGTGACGGGAGAAGCGGAACTGACCTTCAGTGACGGGCGCGGCAACTGCACCTTGTGGCACAGCGACGGCGAATTGTGGACACGCCTGGACGATCCGTGGGTGATCGAACCCATGCTGGAACTAGCGCGTGAACTGGGCGCCCGCGTGCGCGGCGATGAGTTCGAAACCTATGCCACGCCGGACCAGACTTACGCGCATCCCGACGACAAGCGCCTGGCAGAGCTGGCGCGTGCAGATTTCGCCCATCTGCTGGCGAGCCATCTGCCCGAGCAAATGCGCATCCGCAACGGCATTATCGGCTTCTTCGTAGTGCTGGGCGCGATCGGTTTCGTGGTCGGGAAGTGGTTCGAAGGCCGCTAAGTTTACGACAAATTGTTAAAGGGGTTTCTCAAGTCGCCGCTCTGTTGCTATAGTAATTGTTATTGCAACAGATGGAATCGACATGGCAACACGCAGGGACTTCCTCCATATGATGGCGGGCACCGCGCTGGCGGGACTACCGCTGGTCGGCCAGAGCCGCTCGCAGTCGGAACCGGAACCTCCGCCCGACATTTTCGATGCACAGACGCTGGACCTGGAATTCTGGATCAAGCCGCGCACGATCAGCGTGATCCGGCCGCAGAGTGGTGAGAAGGCCCGGCTGACGTACTGGAAGGATGGCGAGATTATCGATTCGGCCTACCAAGAGCTGTGCCATTTGCTGCGTGACGTAAATGGCAAGGAGACCGCGCCGATCGATCCGAAGCTGTTTGAGACGCTGTGGGGCGCGCAGGCTTTCGTGCAGCGCTTTGGGATCGAGAGTCCGCTGGAGATTCTGTCGGGCTATCGCACGCCGGCTTCCAACAAGCGCCTGATCGAGCAGGGGATTCCCGCTGCCCGGCAGTCGCTGCATATGAGCGGGAAGGCGGCAGATATCCGGATTCCGAACTTGAATGCTGAGGTGCTGGGGAGCTTGGTGCAAAGTTTCCGGCAGGGCGGCGTGGGGTTCTATTACCGCGAAGGGCCGCGCGGCGGCTGGATTCATGCCGACACTGGCTTGCAGCGGACCTGGAAGGGCTAGAACCGGTAAACCAGTGTCTGACCCACAGGGTCAGACACTGGTACGCGGCGGTCGCAGGCCGGGTGTCAGACCCTGTGGGTCTGACACAGGCTTACCGATTTTAATGGTAATAATAAGGCGGCGTCGGCACCGCATCGGTCCGTGCCAGCCGTTCCGCCTCCAGGTCCACCTTATGATCCCACCAGATATTCCACCCAACCCGCTGGTCCTCCACTAATTCCGGGTGCTCATCCAACAGCTTGCCGAAGAAGCACTCAAACTCAGATACATATTCGTTTACTTTCATACAGCCTCCCAACGTTTCGGTTACACTCCTGACCCATGTTTAATGAAGATGACGAAGCGGCCAAGCCGCGTTTTCGCCCGGTACCATGGACCGCGCTGGAAACACCCCAGGACGTAGAACTCTGGATCGCCGAGCACGACCTCGCGCTGAAAGAACACGTCGGCAAGCAGGAAACCGGCTACGGCGTGTGCTTCAGCCTGGCCGAGGGCGGCGACATTTACATGCAGACCACCGAGGGCGCCGTTATCCTCGATGTTACTCCTGAAGCCGATTGGGTGCAGCCATTGTTGTGCGCCATTGCTGGCTGCGAGCCACCCAAGGGCCGCCTCTGGACCCTGCCCGAGGACAAGCTGGTACAGCTCATCCTTGGCCTGAATGTCCTGGTCGCCACCACCACCCTCGTAGTAGGTCACAATTTCGGCCGCCGCCGTTCTTACTAAAGGATTCCTGATGCGCAAACCCTTGATCGCCCTCCTGCTGGCCGCAGCCGCGCTGCATGCCAATGCCGCCGACCTGCTGCAGACCGTCAAGGCGCGTGGCACCCTGAAAGTGGCCATGGAAGGTGTCTACCCGCCGTTCAATTTCAAGGAGAAGAACGGCGAATTGGCTGGTTACGATGTGGACGTGGCGCGCCTGGTGGCCAGCAAGCTGGGTCTCAAACCGGAATTCATCACCACCGAGTGGGCCTCGATCCTCGCCGGCCTGGCCAGCAATAAATACGACGTGATCATTTCGCAGGTCGGCATCAATCCCAAGCGTGAGCAAGCCTTCGATTTCAGCACGCCCTACATTTATTCCTCGCCGATGCTGATCGTGCGCAAGGATGACAAGAACAACTGGACTTCCCTTGAGCAACTGAAAGGCAAGCGCGTCGGCGCAGGGCAGGGCAGCGTGTACGAGATGCAGTTGAAGGCCGTGCCCGGCATCGACGTCAAGGGCTACCCGGCTGCTCCGGAAAACCTGACGGACCTGGCGCTGGGCCGTATCGACGCGGCGCTGAACGATAGTCTGATGACTGCCTACCTGCTGAAAACCACCAAGCTGCCGATCAAGGCCGGCGCCCGTGTCGGCGCCACCGAACGCATGGGCATTCCCTTCCAGAAGGGCAATCCGGAATTCAAGGCCGCGCTCAACAAGGTACTGGCCGACGCTGCGGCAGATGGCAGCCTGAAAGCCATTTCCGTGAAATGGTTCGGCACTGACGTCAGCAAGGCGCCATAAGCATGGATTGGCTGGAGCTGCTGCACGAGGCGGCGCCTGTGATGTTGAAGGGCGCCGGCTACACCCTGGTGTTCGCGGTAGCCGCGATGGTGGGCGGGCTGCTCCTTGGTTTCCCCACCGCCGTGATGCGCATCCTGCCCTGGAAAGTGTTGCGCTGGCCGGCAAACGTGTACGTCAGCCTGATGCGCGGCACGCCGCTGCTGGTGCAGATGTTCGTCATCTATTACGGCCTGCCATCGGTCGGCATTGAATTCACGCCGGTCACGGCCGGCATCCTGGCGCTGAGCCTGAACGCCGGGGCCTACCTGTCGGAAAGCCTGCGCGGCGCCATCCTCTCGATCCACAAAGGCCAGTGGTCGGCCAGCTTCAGCCTGGGCCTGGGCTACGGCCAGACCCTGCGCTACGTCATCATGCCGCAAGCACTGCGCATCGCCGTGCCTTCAATGAGCAACACCCTGATCAGCCTGATCAAGGATACTTCGCTGGTGTCTGTTATTACCATGACGGAACTGATGCTATCCACGAAGGAGGTGATTGCGACCACCTTCCGCCCCTTGCCGCTCTACCTCGCGGCAGCCGTGATTTATTGGGTTCTCAGCCTCGCCTTCGAGCAATTACAACGCTTTGCCGAGCAACGCCTGAACCGCGCGCATCGCCAAAGTTAGCTGCTCGACATTGTCACAAGGGCATGCTAGGCTGGAACCAATATGGACAAAGACCAGCATGCCAGGCAGGCGGAACAGGTGACCGCCATCCGGCCCGCCGTCCCCGGACTGGCAGGGATCGATGCACTCTTGCCTGGTGAAGCAGTACTGGCAGCCATGGGCGGCACGCCACCCGCAGCCTACAATGGCCTGCAGCGCGCCACCGGTGACCTGCAACTGGCCAGCGACCAGGACTATTTCAACGACCTCTACCTGCTGGCACCGGTCGGGTATTTCGTCCTCAGCAGCGACACCACCATCCTGCAAATGAACCTGGTTGGCGCCGACTTGCTCGGGCTGCCGCGCCAGAACCCCGATGGCATCCCCTTCCGTAATTATGTTGCGCAACGCTTCACGGCGGATTTCGACGTTTTCGTCAGCAACAGCCTTGCCAGTGAAGAACCGCAGCGCCTGTCGCTGCAAATGACGCGCGGGCGTGGCGACCGCGGCTTTGCTGTCACCTTGCTCGGCAGCGGCACGCCCGGCATGTCGCAACTGCGGGTTGTGCTGGAGATGGCCGAAGGCAAGCTGGCAGCTCTGGAAAAGAGTGAAGAGCGCTTCCGCCGTATCGTGCACAGTGCAGAAGAGGGGATCTGGGAAATCGACGCCTCCGCGCGCACCAGCTTCGTCAACCCCAAGATGGCCGCCATGCTCGGCTACACGATCGAAGAAATGCTGGAACAGCCGCTGGTCAACTTTATGGACGATGAAGGGCGCGCGCTGCTGGAACGGAACATCGCGCGCCGCCAGCAAGGCATGGCCGAGCGCCATGAATTCAAATTCCTGCGCCGCGATGGCAGCGATATGTGGGCCACGCTGGCCACCAACCCGATCTTCGATTCCGACGGCAGCTACCTCGGCGCGCTGGCGCTGGTCAGCGACATCACCGAACGCAAACTGTCGACCGAGCTGATCTGGCACCAGGCCAATTACGACTCGCTGACGGCCCTGCCGAACCGGAACATGTTCCAGGACCGCCTCTCGCAGGAAATGAAGAAAGCCCGCCGCGACGGGTTATTCCTGGCCCTGCTGTTCATCGATCTCGACCAGTTCAAGGAAATCAACGACCGCCTTGGGCACGAGATGGGCGATGCCTTGCTGGTGGAGGCAGCGAGCCGAATCGGCGCCTGCGTCCGCGCCTCCGACACGCTGGCGCGGCTTGGCGGCGATGAGTTCGTGGTGATTCTTCCGGGCCTCGACCACGTCACCAGCGCGGAACGCGTCGCCCAGCAAATCATCGTCAGCCTGAACCGTCCCTTCGTGCTGGGCGAAAGTACCGGATCGGTCTCGGCCAGCATCGGAATCGCCCTGCATCCCTCGGACGCCAACGACCCCGAACAATTGCTGCGCAACGCCGACCAGGCCATGTACGCCGCCAAAAATGCCGGCCGCAACCGCTACAGCTACTTCACGCCCGACATGCAGGCCGCCGCCCAGCTGCGCCTGCGCATCACGCGCGACCTGCAGATGGCGGTCGCCAACGAGCAGTTCGAACTGCACTACCAGCCGATCGTCAACCTGCATACCGGCACCATCGAGCGCGCCGAAGCGCTGCTGCGCTGGCGCCACCCAGAGCGCGGCATGCTGAACCCGGTCGACTTCATTGGCAGTGCAGAGGCCAGCGGCATCATCCTCGAAATTGGTGACTGGGTGTTCCGCAACGCCGCTGACCAGGCCAAGCGCTGGCAGGAGGAGCTGGGGCGGCCATTCCAGATCAGCGTCAACCAATCCCCGGTGCAATTCCGCACCGGCCCCGAAGTGTTCGAAAAGTGGATGCGCTACGTTGAACAGATGCACCTGGCGCCGCGCAGCATCGTGATTGAAATCACCGAACGCCTGCTGCTCGACAACAGCGGTCCCGTGATGGACCGCCTGCGCCAGTTCAAATCGATGGGACTGCAGGTCGCGCTGGACGACTTCGGCACCGGCCATTCCATGCTGGCCCACCTCAAGAATTTCGACATCGACTACCTGAAGATCGACCGCAGCTTCGTGATGGACCTGGCCGGCGATTCCGGCGACCTCGCGCTATGCGAAGGCATCATCGTCATGGCCCACAAGCTCGGCCTGAAAGTTGTGGCCGAAGGTGTCGAAACCGAAACCCAGCTCAACCTGTTGAAAGCCGCCGGCTGCGACTATGCCCAAGGCTTCGTCTACGCCCGCCCAATGCCTCCCGCCCAGATGGGCATCCTGGCCCGAGGCCCCGCCCAACTGTCCCTCTGAAAGAGGTGCTTGCCCTTGCTTAACTCTGTAAGCCTCCTGTTTGTTCTGCCATCAGCAATCGCTTTCAGCCAGTCACTGCCACAGCCATTGCCACTCCCGCATCCGGAGCACGAAAAGTACAATGCTGAAGTTGCTCGAATTGACGCAGCCCAGATGATCGGTGCAGGCAAGTTGACCATTCTCGGCGCTGGCTTGCCGCCACCTTGCGAATATCTTTTGCAGCAAAAGATTTATCGTAGATATGGGATACTTTGGACAACCACAGGCGATGTTGTTACTGACGGCTTTGAAGATTACAGGGAGTCGTTTAACGAAGTAATGGTCAGGCACATCAGCAGGCAGAGGGGCGAAGACTTTCTCGCCTCATTAGACGAAAAGGTCGCCGTTGAAGTGCACTTGAAGTGCGCTCCTCGCTCAAGAAACTCGTAGCTAGAAGGCGACGCCGTCCCGGTTGATCCTGACAACGACGTCGAGGTCGGAAGCCAGGTTATGCGAAATTTTCAGGTAGCGAGATGGCATCGAATAAGGCGAGTCGCAATAAATGAATAGATTTTTAGCCGGTCCAATAGTTGCGTTTTCTCTGGCTGCCAGTTTGGCGTTGCCAAATGTTTCTCTGGCGAGCGAAGCAGGGTTTCTGGAGATTGCTGATAGCCCTGTTTTATTCCATGGCAAGCATGTCAATGTCGTCGGGGTTATCGGCTTTACATCTGGAGGAACCTTTTTGTATCGGGACTTCATGAGCTTTAACAGAGGTGACTACAATCGCGTATTTAAAATTGAGCGTGGGAAAACCGATGATGACAAACCAATTTCCTTATCCGCCGATGTGCTTTTCGAGCTACAAGGGAAATGTGTTTCGGTTACAGGATACGTGCACAGCGAATCGTCAAAGCTTGTTGGCGGCCATCCGATAATTAAGGCGGTCGATTTGAATCAGTCCTATGCGAAACTTTCGGAGACAGCGCAGTCGTGTTCCTATTGAAGAGAATCCTCTGCCTCCTTATTGGAGCGGTGATGATGCAAAGTGCGTTCGCCGATGCAGGTAAATTGCTAGGTTCCGGGCGCAATGACTTATGGGTTTTCGGTTCAGAGAAGAATGTCGCCGACAAGAGCGTGCGTGTTTCTTTGGAAATAGGGAAGGTCCCGCCAAGTGACTGGATGTGGGGAGAGGCGGGGCGTGCGCAGGTTACTTGGAGTACGGTGTATTCGGAGCGCCCCATTGAATGGAATTGGCGGGAAGCTCCTGCCGCTCAGATCGGGGGGCAGAAGTATTATCATCTGTCTAAGTACGACGATCATTCTGCTTTTTCGTTTTATTGGGGCCATGGCTTTGCCAAGGATGGAACTATTTTTTATTCGGGGGCGATCCTCGGCTTCAACAATGGGCAACTGGTTCTGACGCCAAACGGATTGGCTGCGGCGCGAGAAAAGTATAAGTTAAATGAGGATCAAGATTTCGCTGGCATGGTTGGAGACAAAGTGTTCATATACGATTCGCATGAGCCTGGCCAACTGACCTTCTTTGACATTGCACGGCCCAGGTCCCGTTTCAAGTTGGAAGTTCCAATTCACAAGTATTGGAAGTCAAGCTGGAAGTTGGAGCGCGTGGTACAAGTATTTGAGGGCGACCGGGAGGGAGAAATCACTGCGGAAGTGTGGGCAAAGAACACGGCATGGTTCTCAGCTAAGCCGCGGCGAGACTCGGCTGGCATATCCCTGGACCTGAGCACCGCAGTCCCAGTCAATTGAATTGGCCGGAATTCGAGGACTCAGCGGGAGCGCACGGCGTAGGCCGCTTACGGGATTCCCCTCATCGGGCTTTGCTACAAGTTTAGGAGAGGCGGAGCAGCGAGACGACACGGTCGCGATTGATGCCGACCAGGGCGGAGGTGAGTGAGACCAGGGCTGAGTAGCCTGGCTCATTGGCGACGTTGGCGAAGACTTCTGCCATCTGCCCCATGCCGGCCACTTCGATTTCCGGCAGCTCGCTTTGCACGCGCTGGGTGGCGGCGGCGAGTTCCTGGCGCACCTTGGCCAGCGCGGCTTCGACGTGGGCCAGCGCTTGCGTCACTTGCTGCAGCGTGGCGCGCATCGTTTCGATGTCGGCGGTGCCCCAGCCTTCCGGGACCACGACCGGGGCTTCAGCGTCGGCCTTGATGCGGTTGAGCTGGCCTGCCGGAAAGCGGATGCCGGAACCTTGCACGGCCAGCGAATCGCGAATGCCAGGCCAGGCGCTTTCGGGCGCTGTGAACACCAGCTCGCCATCCTTGTTGACCGATACGCGCACGCCGGCCGGGGCCATGGCCTGGTCGAAGCGGGAAATGATTTCGGCATCGGACAGGCCGGGCGCCAGGTGGACCGAACGTAGGCCGGCCGTGCCGCCGCCGACCGAGATGGCCAGCGTTTCGCGGGCGCCATTGCGCAGGTTGGCCAGCGTCATGCCGCGCACCGTGAAGCGTTGGGTCGCTGGCTGGTTGGAGTAGTTCAGTTGCGCGTCGAGCGTGCCGCCGGACGCCTGCGCGCGGTTGCGCCACGTTTCGCTGAACTGGCGAACGCGCTGCTCGACCTGGCCGTCGCGCATGGTGCGCGTGGCCAGCTTGGCGGCGATGTCGGTCTTCAAGGCGCGCAGCTGGGCCGCGCTTTGCTCGAGGAAGTCAATGGCTTGCTGGGCGCCCGATACGTCGTTCTGCAACGGGGCGTCCATATTGGTCAGGCCGCGGCGCAGCGGTGCTGGCGCCTTGCTGGCTGCGGCCTGCTCGATCGCCGCGCTTGCATCCGCCAGCGTAGTCTCGGCCTGGCCTGCCGCCGGATTGGCGGTGGCGCGGGTGGAGAGGCCGGTAGTACTGGGGCGCTGGGCGATTTCCATGATATTTACAGTGCGTTAAACAGCGACAGTCCGCTGACCTTGGAATAAGCCTGGTAAGTCGCTTGTAGGGCGCTATTGTAACCAGACAGCTGGGTGGCCGCGAGGCCGTAATCCAATTGTGCGATATCGGTGATCGCGATCTTGTTCGACAGGCTGACGTTGCTGTGGTTGTTGGCCAGGGTTTCCATCACGTTCTGTGCGCCGCCGAACTGGGCAATTTTGCCGGAAATCAGGCCCAGCGCCGTGTCGGTGCCGTCAAGCGCGGTTTTCAGGACACCTTGCAAGACCGGGTCGTTGGCGTTGACGGTTGGGCTGCTCAGCATGCTGATGGCCTGGTCCAGCTGGTTCAGGTAGACGTCCATGCCATCCACGGTGACATTGGCAGGCTGGGTGATGCCGTTGCCGACCACGACTTCCTGGGTGCCGTTGTTTCCGGTGAATTTGTAGCGCGAACCGAGCGGCTGGGTCGCATCATATGACAGTGCGGCAGTAGAGGTCAGCGTGCCGGAAAAGATGTACTTGCCTTCCTGGTCTTTGGTATTGCCGTTGTAGTAGAGGGAGTCGCGCAGCGCCACCAGACTGTTGACCATGGAGTTCAGGTCTGCCGGCGTGTTCGAGCCGTCCGAGGCCCAGACGAACAGGTCGCGCGCTGCACCCATGTCGTCGACCATCGAACCCAGGTAGGTTTCGTTCTTCGACAGGCGGATTTTTACCGCGCTGATGTTGTCGACGTACTGGCTGACGATGTTTTCTTCGCGGCGCAGGCGCGACAGGCGGACGTTGGCGATCGGCTCGTCGGACGGCACCTGGATCTTGTTGCCAGTGGCCATTTGCTCGGTCAGCTTGGCGATCACCGTCTGGTTGATCTGCAGCGAGCGGTTCATGGATGCCTGAAACTGGCTGGAAGCGATACGCATTTCTATATCCTCAGAACAGCGCCAAGGTGGCGTCAAACAAGGTGTTGGCAACGGCGATCACTTTCATGTTCGCCTGGTACATATTCTGGAATTCGACCAGGTTGATCGCTTCTTCGTCTTTATTGACGGAGCTGGTCGCGGCCCAATCGTCCTCCGATTGCTGGCGGATGGTGGTCGCAGTGTCCAGCAGCGACTTGTTCTGGCCGCTGTCGATGCCGAGCTTGCCGACGAGCTGCGTGTCGGCATCGCCCACCAGCACCGTGCCGATCGAGGTCAGGGTAATTGGCTGGCCTTTGATGGCGATCAGGTCCTGCAGGTTTTTGCTGTCGCCTGGCGCGCCGTTGGACGAAAATGCCAGGTCCTGGGCCTGGATGCCTGGGACGAGGCCCAGGATGCCGCCGGCGCCGGTAGCGTTGAAGGAGAACAGGGCGGTGCCAGGCGTGGCCGTAATCGGAGGACCCGGCAGGCCGTCGGGCTTGTAGCCCGCGGCGAGGGTGGTGTTCACCTTGCTCGCGAGCTGATTGGCCATGTCGAGCAGCGACTGCTGCAGCGGTTGCAGGGTGTTCTTTTCAAAATCGCCAATGCCGCCGAGCTGGCCGCCGACCTTGGTGTCGTCAAGGCCAAAGGTGGTGCCGGCAAACTTGAGTTCGAGCGAAGCGGGCGTAGTCGACGGGTTCATCGACAGGGTGCCGGCCAGGTTGCCGACCACCAGCGGCTGGCCGCTGCGCAGGGAAACGCTGCGGGTGCCGTCCGGCTGTTCCAGCACTTCCACCGACACCAGGTTGGCCAGCGAGTCGATGGCGCGGTCGCGCTCGTCGACCAGGGCCGAGGTATTGGTGCCGAGCGAGCCGGCCTGGGTAATCCGGTTATTCAGCGCGGCGATATTGGCGCTCAGGGTATTCAGTTGCGGCAGCATGGCGTCGCGCTGCTGCGTGATCGAGACTTGCTGCTGGCGGGTGACGTTGTAGATGCTGTTGAACGACTGCGCCATGGCGTTGGCAGCGGTCAGCACCTGCTGGCGCAGTGGGGTCGATACCGGGTCGACGCCAGCGGCATTCAGCGCGCGGAAGAACTGGTCGACGCCGTTCGACAGGCTGGTTTGTTCGTCGCCCATCACGCGCTCGAGCTGGGTGAAGTAAGGCTGGGACTGGGTGCGCGAGCCGAGTTCGGAATTGGCGCGCCACAATTGCTGGCTCTTGTAAGAGTCGGAGAAGCGGATCAGCTTGCTAACTTCAACACCGAAACCGGGGCCGCCGGAACCGGTGGCAGGGGCTACCGCCGACAGGAGCACGCCCTGGCGCGTATAGCCCTTCGTTTGCAAGTTTGCAATGTTCTGGCTGGTCGTGTTAATGGCGGCTTGGGCGGCCAACGATCCGGACAGTGCATTGTTGATAATCGACATGACAATCTTCCCTTAGGCTGGGCCGTTGCTCAATGGCATCTTTGGCCCGTTAACGAGTAAAGGCGACCGGGCCAATGGGGAGATTAAGCGTCGGTCGGATTTTTCTTGGATAAAACTGAAATTTCTTGTTGGGAAACCGCTGAGGTTGCGGAAACCGGGGCGGCTGGCAGCAATTGGCGCAGGATGGCGTCTGCTACGCCGAAGGCGCGGCGGCCGGCCAGCTGGTCGGCCACCATATTGTCTGCCATATCCAGCATGTCGCTGTTGATCGAGTCTTTGTAGATGCTGTCATCATCGGCCATAGCCTTGGTGGCGTCGCGCATCTTGTGCAGCGTCTGGGCGATGAAGAAGCTCTCGAACTTGACGGCGGCGTCGGTAGCCTTGTCACGGTAGCGCGATTCCTCGGTTTGCGGGGCAGGGGCGGCCTGCCCGATTTTTCCTTCGTCGGGCTGGCCGATGTCGAGCTTGCGTACCGGCAGGGGCAGGAAGCGGCTATCCATCAGATCACCACCAGTTCGCCTTCGATGGCGCCGGCCTGGTCGAGGGCCTGCAGGATTGCCATGATGTCATCCGGCGTTGCGCCCAGGCTGTTGACCACGTCGATGATGGCTTGCAGTTTGGCGCCGGCCGGCCATTTGAACATCTGCGGCTTGGCTTCGTTCACCGCGACGTTCGATTGCGGGGTGACGACAGTCTGGCCCTGGCTGAATGGCGCCGGTTGGCTGACTTTCGAGCTTTCCGAAATGACCACTTTGAGCGAGCCGTGGGTGACAGCCGCAGCCTTCACGCGCAGGCCGTCGGCGATCACCACGGTGCCGGTGCGCGAATTGAACACCACTTTCGGGACGTCCTGGCCGACTTCAATCGGCAATGCTTCCAGCTTGGCCATGAAGGCTACACGCTGGGTTGGATTTTCTGGCGCCAGCACGTCGATGCCGGTGCCGTCAGCCGTGCTGGCGACGTTGCCGAACTTGCGGTTGATCGCTTCCACAATATTGGTGGCGGTCTCGAAGTTCGGCTGCTTCAGCGACAGGTGCACCGCTGGCTTGGTGGCGAAGTCGGTGGCAATTTCGCGTTCGATCACGGCGCCGTTCGGGATGCGGCCGGCGGTCGGGGTGTTGACTGTCACGGACGAGCCGCTCTTGCCGGCGGCAGCCAGGCCGCCGACCACCACATTGCCTTGTGCCAGGGCGTAGACTTCGTTGTCGGCTGCTTTCAGCGGGGTCAGCAGCAGCGAGCCGCCGCGCAGGCTCTTGGCGTCGCCCAGTGAGGAGACCGTGACGTCGATCGGCTGGCCGCGGCGGTAGCCGGGCGGGAAGACGGCGGAGACCATCACGGCAGCCACGTTTTTCGATTTGGCATCGGCGCCGTCGGGCATTTTCACGCCGAACTGCTTGAGCATGTTGACCACCGACTGGCTGGCGAACTTGACCTGGGTCGAATCGCCGGAGCCGTTCAGGCCGACTACCAGGCCGTAGCCGACCAGGGGGTTGTCGCGCACGCCTTCGATGGCGACCAGGTTGCGCAGCTGGGGGGCGGCGGTGGCGGGGAGGGCGATTGCCAGCAGCAGTGCTGCCACAAACCGGTAAACAAGTGTCAGACCCGCAGGGTCTGACACTGGCCTGCTCCAGCCGCGTACCGGTGCCTGACCCTGTGGGTCAGACTTCGCTTTGCCGGTTTGGAAACTGAACATATCCATTACCTCAGAAAGGCATCAAAGGACCAAGGAAGAAGCGTGTCAGCCAGCCTGGCTGGTTGGTATCGGCCAGCGTGCCCTGCGCGCCGTACGCAATGCGCGCATTGGCGATACGCTGCGACGACACCTGGTTATTGGCATCGATATCGGCCGCGCGCAGGAAGCCGCGCAGGCGCACAAACTCTTCGCCCTGGTTCAGGGTCAACACCTTCTCGCCCGCTACTTTGAGCAAGCCATTGGGCATCACTTCCTGCACGATCACGGTAATCGCGCCGGTCAGTGCATTCTGCTGGGTGCTCTGGGCATCGCCCTTGAAGCCACGCTCAGCCGAAATATCGACGCCCGCTTTCGGGAACGTCTTGCCCAGCAAGCTCGGCGAGGCGATGCCAACGCTGGAATCCTTGGCCAGGGTCGTGCCGGCACTCTTCGATGCCTGCGTGGTTTCTTGCAGGATCACGGTGACGATATCGCCGACGCGGAAGGCACGGCTGTCCGACACCAGCGAAATGCTGCTGTCCGGATTGAACACGCCGCCCGAGGTGCCGCGCGGCAGCGCGGAACGCGACAGGGCAGGCGCTTCGTCGAAGGGCGCTGGGCGCACCGCAGGCTGCAGGCTGGAACAACCAGCCAGCAGGACCAGGGCCAGCGCGGGCAGTGCGGTTTTCATCAGCGTGCGGCCTGTGCCAGGTACTGCAGCATATTATCCGCTGCGGTCAAAACTTTGGTGTTCATTTCGTAGGTGCGCTGGGCTGCGATCATATCCACCATCTCTTCCACCACCTGCACGTTGGAACCTTCCAGCGCGCCCTGCTTGAGCTTGCCGAACTGGGCATCGCCAGGGCGGCCTTCGGTCGGGGCGCCGGAGGCCGGGGTTTCCGCGAACAGGTTTTCGCCCAGCGCTTGCAGGCCGGTCGGGTTGATGAAGGAGGTCAGGGTCAGCTGCCCCAGTTCGGTCGGGGTGGTATTGCCCGGAATGGTGGCCGATACGGTGCCGTTCTCGCCGATGGTGATGGCGGTGGCATTGGCCGGCACAGTGATTTGCGGCACCAGAGGCAGGCCGGAAGCATTCACCAGCACGCCGTCCTTGTCGACTTGCAGCTGGCCGGCGCGGGTGAAGGCGGCTTCGCCGTTCGGGCGGCGCACTTGCAGGAAACCATTGCCCATCACGGCCACGTCAAGAGAATTGTTGGTGGTCTGGATGTTGCCATTGGTGAAGATCTTCTGGGTGCCGACCAGGTGGGTGCCGTTACCCATCTGCACGCCGGACGGGTTCAGCGTGTTGTTGTCGGCACGCTGGGCGCCCGGCTGCTGGTCGATCGAATAGAACAGGTCTTCGAACACCACGCGGTCGCGTTTGAAGCCGACGGTATTGGCGTTGGCCAGGTTGTTGGCGATGGCCTGCAGCTTGGCGTCTTGCGCCTGCACGCCGGTTTTGCTGATCCACATTGCTGGATTCATCGGGATTCTCCTGTTAGCCGCTAATCAGTTTATTGCCGACCGAGGTCATGTCGTCGGCGGCCTTGAACAATTTCATCTGGATTTCAAAGGTGCGGTTGAGGCTCATGGTTGCCACCATTTCTTCCACTGCCGTGACATTGGCGCCTTCAAGGTGGCCGGCCTTCACTTGCACGGTCGGGTCGGTGCCGAGCAATTGGCCGTCGCGTGCGACCATCAGGCCCGCTTCGTTCTTGGTCAGCTCGGACGCTTCAGCGCGCACCAGCTTGAGCTTGTCGATCACCTGCATTTCGGCATTGGCGGTCGGGCCCAGGATGGAGACGGTGCCGTCCTGGCCGATCTCGACCTTGCGGTGCACCGGCAGGGTGATCGGTCCGCCTTCGCCCAGCAGCTGCATACCGTTAACGGTCATGGTGCCGTCGGCATCGAGCGTGATGGCGCCTGCGCGGGTATAGGCCTCACCGGTCGGGCCCTGCACGGCGAAGTAGCCGGGACCCGAGATCGCGATGTCCAGGTCGCGGCCGGTCTGGCGCAGCGCACCCTGGCGGTCGGTCACGGCGTTCGACTGCATCTGCGACATATGGCGGTCGTCGTAGCCGTAGCCCGGCAGCTTGGCAGCTTGCGCCAGCTCGAGGTTGGCGCGGAAGCCGTTGGTGTCGAGGTTGGCGAGGTTGTTGGCGTGCACCTGCTGGCCACGCATGGCCCGCTCGGCGCCGCTCATCGCGGTGTAGATCAGCGCGTCCATTCAGTTCGCCTTTATTACAGGGCCTGCATCAGCGACTGCAGCATTTCGTTCTCTGCAGTGATGACCTTGGAGTTGGCCTGGTAGTTGCGCTGCGAGGTCATCAGGCTGACCAGTTCCGACGTCACGTCGACGTTGGAGGTTTCCAGCGAAGCGACGGTCAGGGCACCAGCCACGCCCTGGCCGGCTTCGGACAGGTTGGCGTTGCCGGACTGGACGTTCGAGGTCCAGGCGGTTTCATTGACCGGGGTCAGCGCATCTTCATCCGGGAAAGTGGCGATCGCCAGGCGGGCGATGGCTTGCTTCTCGCCGTTGGAATATTTGGCTACCACGTTGCCTTGCTGGTCCAGTTCCACGCCCACGTAGCTGCCGGCCGCGTAGCCGTCGGCGGCGTTGGTCGAGGTGGTCGATTCACCCTTCTGGAAGGTGGTGCCGGTGTAGTCGATCTCGACGGTCATGGCAGCAGCCGGGGCTGCCGCGAAACTCAGGTTGTGGGCGTAAGACGCGCCGCCGTTGGCAGCCAGGTCCAGCTGGCCATTGGTGTCGAACGTCAGGGTGTAAGGCGAACCGCCAGCGGCGCCCAGGTCGGTGCCGTCCACGGCCGAGTACACCTTCACAGTGCGTGCCGCGACGTCCTTCACGAAGTACTGGGTCACGGTGTGCTCATTGCCCAGGGAATCGTGCACCACGGTTACCTTCGACATGTTGTACATGTTTGCATCCGGCACCACAGGAGGAGTGGCGGCGGCGTTCGGCAGCTTGGTGGTGATATTGCCGGTCGGGACAGTCCAGTCAGCCGACATATTGGCGACGAAATCGATATTCGTGGTGGCCTTGGCCGTCAGCAGGTTGGTCGGGACCTTGATGTCGCCCATCGGGCCGGCCACCATGCTTGGCGGGGTCAGCTGGAAGCCCTGCACCTTGGCGCCGGCGCTGTTGACCAGGAAGTCGGTCGCATCCTTGGTGAAGATGCCGACGCGGGTGTAATTGGTCTGTCCGGTGGAATCCTTGGCCACGAAGAAGCCGCGGCCGTTGATCAGGGCGTCGAGGCCGCGGTTGGTGGCCTGGATGCCGCCGTTCAGGCCGATCGACTGGGTGGTCGAGCCGACGTGCACGCCGGTCGGCTGCGCACCGGCGTGCAGCGAGGCGAAGTTGGCGCGGCTGGACTTGAAGCCGTAGGTCCCGGCATTGGCGATATTGTTGGAAATCGTGCCCAGTTGCTCGTTGATGGCCTGGATGCCGGACAGTGCGATATCGAAACTCATGGCGAGGACCTTTCGTTAAATAGCGGTAGTCGGGGTTTTGCCCCGGAATGCGGTAATGGCGGAAGGCGATACCTCGCCCACGGAATCAATCTTGACGGTAACGCTACCGGCGGCGCCGACCTGGACGCTGTCGAGGCGGCCCTGCACGGCCAGCGGCACGTTCGGGTTGCTCTCGCTGACCACTTTCATCGAATAGCTGCCGGCTGGCAGGCCGAGTGCGGCCGGGTCGATGGTGAACTGGTGGGTGCCTGCCGGCAGGGTGCCCATGACGATCTCGACTTGCTGGCCGTTGCTGCCGGTCAGGACCAGGCTGGTCTTGGCCGAATTGCTGGACAGGGTCGCTTCGCCAGTCACCTTGTGGCCGTCGAGGGTCACCTGGGTCGACTGCACCATGACGTCGGAACCGACCTGGGCGCCCATCGCCAGCACCTGCATCGATTGCAGTACGGAGGCGTTGGCGGTGGTCAGGCTGGCCAGGTTCTGCAGGGCCTCGGTCTGCGACAGCTGGGTCAGCTGCTGCACGAACTGGGACGGGTCTTGCGGCGACAGCGGGTCCTGGTTCTTGATCTGGGCCACCAGCAGTTTGGTGAACATGTCGCGGCCCTCGTTGGAGGCGCCGTTCAGCGCTACGCCGGCCGGGTTGCTGGCTTGTGCAGCCGCGTTAGTGAACAGGCTAGTTTCCATCAGGATTCACCGAGTTTGAGCAGGGAAGCCTGCATGCCGCGGATGCGGCCCAGCACTTCCACATTGGTTTCAAAAGCGCGCGAAGCCGACATCATGTCGGTCATCTCGGCCACCTGGTTGACGTTGGGGTAGAACACCATGCCGTCGGCATTGGCCAGCGGGTTGCCCGGCTCGTACACCTTGCGCAGCGGCTCGGCCGATTCGACCACGTCCAGCACTTGCACGCGGCCGCCGGCTGCGGCGTCAAGGTTGTCATCCATCACGGTGGCGAAGACCGGCTTGCGGGCACGGTAGGTTTCGGCTTCGCTGCCGGCGACGGAGTCGGCGTTGGCCAGGTTGGAGGCGACGGTATTGAGGCGCACGGTCTGCGCCGCCATCGCCGAACCAGCAATTTGCGCAATGTCTTTAAAGCTCATGGGAAATCCCCTTTATTGACCGTTGATGGCCTTGGCGATGCCACGCAATTTCATGTTGATGAAGGTCAAACTGGTTGCGAAGTCAGTTGCATTTTGGGAGAAAGCGGCTTGCTCCACGCCAATCTCGACGGTGTTGCCGTCGCCGCTAGGGTGGTAGGGCACGCGGTACTTGGTTTCGCCGTCTCCCTCGAGAATCGGCTCACCTGAAAGCTCTGCTTCGACGCGCGCCAGCGACTCCTTGAAGTCGATATCCTGTGCGGAGTAGCCCGGCGTATTCTCGTTGGCGATGTTCGATGCCAGGATGCGCGTACGTTGCGCACGCAGCTGCAATGCATCCGCATGCAAACCTACCGCGTCCTTGAAATTTATGGCCATTGTTACTCTCCTCTGGTAATGTCCCAGCGAATTTACATACTAAAGGTATTGCCCATGCCCAACAATCCTATTGTACAGGTTTTCGGTGGATTATTGCTCATAGGAATTTTAAATTGCCACGTTGCAACTGCTTCAACAATGGAAGAATTGCTAAGCAAAGTGAAACTAGCTGCAGAAAAGCAATTGCAAAACAACGCAGAAAGCCAGCGCTGGCTTGAGCCCAAGTTCGATGTCGAAGTAGTAAGGACCAATCGCGTGATCCCGGACTGTCCCTCTGAGACGCGGGTCGAGAGCCTGGACCAGCGCGGGATAGCGCGCATGCGATTCGTGGTCATTTGCCCAAGCTTGCAAGGTTGGCGCTATGAGTTCCTTGCCAAGGGCAAGGTCTCGGCAAACGTTGCAGTTGCTGCCACCGATTTAATTTCCGGAAAAATTCTGTCGCCTATAGACTTGTTGCGGGAGCGCCACGATATCACCTTGATTCCCGATGCTTTTTCCGACTTTGGCGAGCTCGAAGGGATGGCGGCGCGGCGCACCATCCGGGCGGGCGAGGTGATCCGGCAGAATATGTTGGCAGCACCACAACTGGTCAAGCGCGGCGACCAGGTGCGCATCGTCGCGCGGCGTGAACAGATTGAGGTATCGATGGCAGGGGAAGCGCTGGACAATGGCACGCGCGGCGCCATCATCCGTGTAAAAAACAGCAGCGGCACCCAGATCAGGGCGCGCGTTATTGATGCTGGGACTGTTGAACCTGCTGACCTGCCTTGATGCTGGCCGCGACGCGGCCCAGTTTGTCGGCGTAGGCGGGGTCGGTGGCATAGCCGCCCGCCTGCAGCGCATGCGCAAAGGCTTGCGCATCGCTGCCGGTGTTGAGGGCGCGCCGGTAGCGTGGATTGTCGAGCAGCATGCCGGCATAGTCCTCGAAGGAGCCGCCCATGTCGCCATAGCCGCGGAAGCGCTCGTTGCGGGTATGCGTCACGCCATCTTCCACTTCCATCGTCGCCAGGGCCTGCACGGCGCCTTGCCAGTTGCCGCCGGCCTTGATGCCGAACATATTATTGCCCGGGGCATGACGGCCCCAGCCCGATTCCAGCGCCGCGTGGGCGGCCACCAGTTCCGGTGCTACGCCAAGGCGGGCGGCGGCGGCTTCCGCGTGCGGGCGGATGGCTTCCAGGAAAGCTTGCTGGGCTTCGCTCGGCACGCTGGCTTCGCCGGTCGCCTCGCTGCCGATGGCACGCGCGGCAAGGCGGGCGCGCAGGGCGGCGCCGTCGGCAGTGAGGGCGTTGCCGGCGCCAGGGTTGCCGCTGGACGGTGCCTCGGCTGCCGCGATATAGCGCGCGACTTCGGCGTGGACCTGGCGGAAGGTGGCGTTGCTGGCGCCGCCGGCTGCAGCTGTGCCGGCGATGCCCGCCATGCCCGCCATGCCCGCATTCGCGGCCAGGGCAGGGCTGAATGCTGCCGGCAGCGCAGGGCGCGTGGCGCTCATATTGCTCACGGTGGCTGCCGTGGCCTGGGTCGGCGCTGTGGCTGCCGTAAAGGCCCGGAAAGGCGTGAATTCAGACCGGCTCATAGGTTTGATCGTCGCCATGCAGCACGCGCTGCATGATAGTGTATTGCTCCGCCAGCAGGTCAGCATTGCGGCGGCCCATTTCGCGCGCCGTCTGCACCATGCCTTCCAGCTGAGCCCAGTCGGCTTCGAGGCGCGCACGCGCTTCGGGCTTGAGCAGGGTGAACACTTGTTCCATGGAAGGCTGGGGGCCGACCAGGCGGGTCGCCAGTTCGACACGCTGGGCGCGGCGCGCTTCCAGCACATCGACCAAAGCGCCGATTTCTTTAGCGATGTCGCCCAGGCGCTCGCTCTGGTGGCGGATGGCCGCCTCGAACTGCTGGGCAATCAGGTCCAGCATCTGCTGGTAACTTTGCAAGTCGGCCTTGACGCCGTCGAGCAGCATCTTCATGGCGTCCTGGCGCGACATTTCTTTCACTGCTCGCCCCGGTGGAACTTCTGGATCAGGCCGGCCAGCTTACCGGCGTCGAACGGCAGCTCGCCCTTGGCCAGCGCGTCGCGCAGCTGGGCCACGCGCTCGTGGTCGATATCGCCCATCTCTTTCATGGCCTGGATCGCAGGTTGCATGACGGCCGACTCCAGCTCGCGCTGGGCGGCCGGTGCGGCGCTTGGGCGTGCAGCTTCTGCCGGCGCGCTGTCGGCTACGGTCTGTACCGGGGTGCCTGGGGTGGAACCGGAAATCCTCATACGGTTTCCTCTTGACTTAACATTAATTGCCATTGCTCTTCCCCTTGCCAGGCAGCAGTTGTTGTCGTAATTGCTGCAACAGGCCGGGTTCGGGCAAATCCGATTCCCGGATGATAGCAGTCTTGCTGCTCGGCATGCCAAACATATCGGCGATGGCTTTCGCCTGGGTGTTGGTCAGGATCAGCAATTCGATCCGGCGGTTGACGCCAGCATCGGCCCGTTTGGCATCGAGCGGCGCACGGTCCGCCATGCCGACTACTTGCAGCACGCTGTCCTGCGGCATGGTGCCGGCCAGCAGCTGCGATCGCGCGGCCATGGCGCGGTTGCTGGACAGGTTCCAGTTGGAGAAGGCCTTGTAGCTGGTGTCGGCGTACTGGGAAGAGTCGGTATGGCCGACGATCAGCATCTGGTTTTCCATCTTGGCGAACAGCGGGCCCATGTTCTGCAACAGGCGTGCGAACTTGTCGGTCGGTACTGCCGAGCCGCGCACGAACATGCCCTGGCTGTCGGTATCGTGCAACATCACGCGCAAGCCATATGGTGTCACGACTGACTCAAGGTTGCTTGCCAGGCCATTTTCCTCGCTCATCCTGGTGAGGGTCTTGGCCAGCAGCTTGAGGTCTTCCGGCGACTCGTAGCGCACCCGGTTTTCGGCCGTGTTGGTTGGGCTCTTGTTGAAGCCCTGGGTGGCGTTGCCGTCCACGTCGGTATTGCCGGTGCGCGGCATCGGGAAGCGCTCGATCAGGCTGCCGCGCGGGCCGCCCACCTGTTCCGGCATCACGCCCTTGCCG
>Ga0102595_100614_pt1 | contig 21965 bp, 25 predicted proteins | sample Araplaol_mTSA_r2_2_FD_76864 | JGI IMG/M metagenome (GOLD analysis project Ga0102595, IMG submission 76864) | Arabidopsis root microbial communities from North Carolina, USA - plate scrape MF_Col_mTSA_r2 (SPADES assembly) (version 2) | ecosystem: Host-associated > Plants > Roots > Endosphere...
CCGATCATGCGTGCTGGTGTGAGCGAATCGGTCTTCATCGTGGCACAGCTTGGGGAAATGGCTATTTACTACGAAGACGTTGAAGATGGGTTCAACGTTTCGGAGGTTGCACCTGATGGCTCGATTGCCACCCCTGGCTTCGAACAGTGGACTATCGCGGATGCGATCCAACATCTTCTGGCTTTCCCGTGCGATCCCATTCGCCGTGGGGCTGCATCCTCTCTTCTTTGACAGGCAAAGTTAGGCCAGATGTAGTCGCTCTTCAGCAGAGCTCAGTCTTTGATTCAACAAAGGGGCGGGGAAAATGCAGACTCCGAAGAGTCAGTCGATGTGGGGAAGACTCATCAAACGCCTCAAGCTGGCGCTACTTCGGAGCGGGGCGAAGATTGACTGAGCCCGGCCACAAGCGGACTTCTGTTGATCCTTAAAGATTTAATCAAACCACCTACCGCATGCGACTTCTTCTTTTCGTCTTCCTCTTGCTGGTCGCAGCACGGGGGTATTCACAAGTCGGTCCATCGGCAAAGGACGAGGACGTTCTGCGCTTTCTCCAAGCCACTCACTATATCGAGCCGTTCAAGGCTGAATCGCCCCGGGTTTTCTAGACACCTCTGAGCCTCAAACCTGAGGCCCAATAGGAGGTGCCATGAGTAAGCAGAGATATCCCGAAGAGTTCAAGGCCGAGGCGGTCAAGCAGATCACCGAGCGCGGTCACAAGGTGGCCGATGTGTCGGCCCGGCTGGGCGTGAGTCAGCACAGTCTTTATCAATGGATCAAGGTCCAGCGCATGCCCGCCGGTGATCGGCAGGCGCAGGTGTCGCAGACAGACGAACTGCGGCGGCTGAAGGCCGAGCTCAAGCGTGTGACCGAGGAGCGCGACATCCTAAAAAAGGCCGCGGCGTACTTTGCCAGGCAGTCCGGGTGAAGTACGCATTCATCGAGCGCCATGAAGGCGAGCACAGCGTTCGCAGCCTGTGCAAGGTCATGGCCGTTCACCCCAGCGGCTACTACGCCTGGAAGGTCGAGCCGACGAGTCCTCGTGGCAAGGACGATCAACGTCTGCTGGGCCTTCTCAAGCATGCCTGGCTGGAGAGTGGCTGCGTCTATGGCTACCGCAAGTTGACCATGGACATGCGCGATCTGGGCGAGACATGCGGCAAGCATCGCGTGGCTCGCCTGCTCAAGCTCGAGGGGCTGCGCTCCCAGACGGGCTACCGCCGACGGCCTGCAAGTCGTGGTGGCAAACCTGCCGTGGTCGCCCCCAATCACCTGCAGCGACGCTTCATCGTCAGCGAGCCCAACCAGTCCTGGGTCACGGACATCACCTACATCCGTACCCACGAGGGTTGGCTGTATCTGAGCGTGGTGATCGACTTGTTCTCGCGCCATGTCATCGGCTGGTCCATGGGGCACCGCATCGATACCGAATTGGCCCTCAATGCTTTGTTGATGGCTTTGTGGCGGCGCCAACCCAAAGCGACGGTCACCGTGCATTCTGACCAAGGCAGCCAGTTCACCAGCCATGACTGGCAAGGCTTCCTGCGCGATCACAACCTGGTGAGCAGCATGAGCCGGCGCGGCAACTGCCATGACAACGCAGTCGCAGAGAGCTTCTTCCAATTGCTCAAGCGAGAGCGCATTCGCCGAAAGATCTATTCGACGCGCGATGAGGCCAGGGCTGATGTCTTCAACTACATCGAGATGTTCTATAACCCCAGGCGTCGCCACAACACCGCTGGCGACTTGTCGCCCGTAGAGTTCGAGCGACGCCATTTCCAACGGCTCAAAAGTGTCTAGGGAAGCCGGGGCGATTCAGGCTGGCATAAGAGCTGAAAAGGAAAAGGCAGCGAAAACTAATGCCCTGATGGAGTTCATCCTGATGTCCGACCCACGGATGCTGGAACGTGTCATAGCAAGGGTCTTCAGTCGACATCTGACCAACGCCCAGGCGAAAGAGGCAGCCGACTTTTACTCATCAGCGACAGGGCGCTTCATAACCGAAGCCCAGTTGGCTCAACCGGACACGTTGCGTACCCCGCTAGTGCTGACTCGCGAACAGGCGAGCGACTACCGAAGATTCGCCAGCACAGGTACAGAAGCAGCAGTAGCCAGACTTCTTCAAGATCGATCAATTGGCGCGGAACTGATGACAGAAATCGAGAGCGTGCGGCCTAAGTAAACCTATCTGTACGGCGCGTCGTGCAATCTTGGTTTGGCAACTGGATGGTTTGGGCCCCTTTGTGCGGGCCGGACGTGAGGCTACAGCCGGCCAACAGCAGCCCTTCAAATCCCAATCAGCATGCATCCATAACCAGACCTTCCAGATGACGATGTCAACGCATGACCAGCTCCGACTGCGTAGGGGATATCTACACGAGGTTTGGATCGATGAAGAAGGCCTTGAGACTTGTATCGCGCTCGGACCTGCCGGCGATGCAGCTAGACGCCAGCTCGGAAAGAGCGCGTGTGTATGGGTTTTCTGGGCGAGATGTCATCTCGACGCGATGAACGTCTACTACGGGTTTCTTGGCAGAGGAACGTACGAGAGCGACGAACCATGGGATCGAGAGGACTATCCGTCGGCGTGGTATGTCGAACAGCAAGCGTATCTCGCCACAATCTGCATGCTGCCAAGTGGCAAAGCCGATTAGCGATGTCGCGGCGAATCGTGCCGGGTGGCGCTCCGATATAGGTGTGGCAGGGTCCGGCCAAAAGGAGTCAGTCGCGCATGCGGTCTGATTTCGCCCAGAAGCGGACGTTGAGGAACCGGAATGATTGCATCGCAAGTGCGCGACGAGTTGCTCCAGGCGGAGCATGTTCTCGATACGAAGTTCTCGTTCGATCAGGCTGAGCCGTTCTATCGGCGCTGCCTTGCGCACATCGAATCTGCACCGGAAGACCGCGAGGCCATTGAGCAGCTCCTGATCCGGCTGTTCCGCGAGCGGCAGATCAGCAGCGAGCCATTGGCGTACCTAATGCACGTCCTGCGGTGGGAAAGTGTGCGCCACGCAATCGAGGCGGACCTACGAAGCCAAACAGCGCCCATCATCACTGGTGTCGAGCATGGAAAGGTGCTGGATGGCTTCGAGACGGATTGGGGCAACAAGGTGTTCTACCGTTTCTCGTGACAGCCTGTGCTCGGCATGAAGCGCCACAGGATCCATCGGGCATCTAGCTGTCTAGCTCCTGTGGCACGATTCGGCCGGAAGCGGCCGTTCGCCGAGCCGGCACAACGCGGCCACAAGCGGACATGGCCCTGAGCAAGCGAACTTGAATATCTCATTCCACTTCAACTCATGAGTGCAACTCATCGCGCCGATCAGATCCTCCTCCACGCAGCTGAACCTCCCTCAGCGGGAAGCCAACGTGTTGTGTCAAGGGTGGAAGTGGAAACTGGGTCTGGCTATGTTCATGTCTTGCAGAACACGGTCGCATCCAAGCACGAACTCGACACCTTTTGGGCATCATGTCTCAGCGCTGATCAGTCCATTGAGCCCGTGCGAGCTCAGATAGAGGCGGCAGACCCGGCTCACCTGCAGGGGATTCTCGAATCCATTGGACGCGATCTTGCTCGAGTGGAAAGTGTCGCGACGATCAATTTGTTGACGCCGGTAGACGAATGCTTTCACGTCATAAATGGGTGTGAGCATTGTTTTGGGCATGTGTTACTGCTGAGCTCACATGGCAACGCTGTGTTCATTCATTGGCATCGGGAGTCGTAGACTCCACTCGACTACAACCAGACCTTCGCCATGAAGCCAGAAAATTGCCCGGCACCTGCAACAGTGGATTATGTCGAAGTCGGTCGTGAGTCGCACGAGCTGGCGCTCCGTCACGGACAGGATGCACACAGGTATGCGCTGCGCCTGTCTGAGCAAGCCAAGGACGCTGGCGATGCCGGGGCAGCCGCATTTTGGTACGCGGTCAACCGAGCGCTAGAGCCGAGGACGTAGCGGGTCGCTTGCAAGGCTCGCTTTCAGCCTCGGGACGGCAGCATGACCGGCTACAGTCGGCCAGAACCGGTCGGTCGCCCCGTTGAAGAAATTCAGTCCTCAACCAGTCATTCGAAAGAAATATGCGCTTCGAAACCAGCGACGAGTTGCTGAACTTTGTAGAGAACTGGGTCGGCTTCGGCGGGCCAGGTTATGACTACGACTCTAGAGGTCTACTACTCCTGCTGAGAGCAAGTCTTCGAAACATGCAAAAGCACTTCATCGAAGGCGACTTCGAGGACCTTGAGGGCTTTTTCAGCGATGAAGAGCGAGGAGTTCTGAGCAAACTCTTGCACTCATGCAGGTGAGTCAAAATGACGCTTGCCGGCCATGACCAGTCGTTGGTACCGAGAGGGAAAATCAATCAGACAGCGGACGTTCAAGCCCTGCGACTACGGTTATTAAATGAGTTCCGACAGCAAACGCAACGTTGCCAACATAATCATTCTTCTGGGTCTGGTCCCCGCCGTGTTGTGGCTAGGACTTTTCGCGATCAGTAGAGCACTGACCCCGTGGGCAGCCGGCGGCATCATCTGGCTCGGGGTTCCTCTGTGTTTTCTGAGCCTCATGATTGCCGGCAGTGCGTGGGTATGGGCGCGCGATCTTGCAAAAGCCAATCCTGAAGAATGGCGAGGTGCTCACCGTATCCCTGGATGGATCGCGACCGGTGTCGGTGGCGTTGCAGTTGGCGCGGTGTTCGCCATCAACATCCAAAGTTCTAGCACGCCTGGAGAACCTCCGTCTCGATCAGTCCAGTTGTCCGCGGAGGAAAATGCAGAGGTCGAACGGCAGGCGAAATCAATGATTGAACAACTGACCGGCAAACCTCAATCGCCGGCCTCACCCGCTCGCTAGTGGCGAATGCGGCCAACTTCGGACATTCAACGGCGGCGCCTAGTTTCGAGCTTTGAGGACGCGGCCAAGGCCAAAGGAGTCAGAATGCTGACACCAACAACTCGGAGGACGGCGCTTGCAACAAGACATCACTCTGAATATCCCATACGACCTGTCCGAGCAAGAGTGGTTGAAGGTTTCGGCTGTATATGAGTCGTTGGATGGTTGGCTAGGCGATAGGGATGGGCCAGCTTGGTACGGCCAGGAGGGTGATGCACGATACATCTGGGCTTCAGTCGAACCCAGCGGCATCCAGTTCTGCGGCGAAGTCGAGACGCCAATTTGGATAGCTTGGCTCACGGTACTGTGCTCCAGGATGAGCCTGGCTCTCGGGCGTGAAGTTCGCGACGCCAGTGCTTGATCGAGGCATGACTCGTAGCGCCGCCTCCGGCCAAGACCAGACCTTCGAACATGGGTCGGAATTTAGGCGAGCCGAGCATCGAAGCCCCCGCGTGGCGCGGGCATAGCATCACCCTGACTTCGACTTTGTCGCCTTAACAGCGCGGCCACGCGTAGCATTCTTGACGGGCACGCTTCGCCCGTATTCGGTCCACCACGCGGTGAGTGCCGCCATCGTCGGTCCGAGTCCTCGCGCCTTCTCGGTGATTTCGTATTCGACCCGCGGTGGGACTTCCGCGAACACCGTGCGCGACACCAGGCCATCTGCCTCCAGTTCGCGAAGCTGAGCCGTCAGCATGTGCTGGGTGATGCCAGGAATGGCCTTGCGCAGTTCTCCGAAGCGGTACACGCGCTGATTGAGCAGCCACATGATTTCCAGCTTCCATTTGCCCGATAGCAGGGCAAAGGCGCGACGCATTTCCTCGTGCATGTTGAGACCTGAGTCTTCATTAGTCTGCTTAACCATACTAAGCGCCATTTTTTCATCCTACTTGTCAGTTTTTATCTTAGTCGACATCCTTGCTGCATTTCGAACTCAAGGAACTGATCAGGAAATCATGGCCGCTACATACATCTATTGGCTCAGCACCGCGCTACTCGCTCTGCTTTATTTCGCGTCCGCCACCATGTACATCGCCAAGGGCGACTTCGTTCGCAACGCGCAGGCAGATCTTGGCTATTCAGCGCCCTACCTGGTGCCCCTCATGGTCGTGGTCAAGGTGCTCGGACCTCTTGCGATTTTGTGGCGCTTCAACGTGGCGCTCAGTGATCTGGCCTACGCCGGCATCTTCTATCACCTGATCCTGGCTGGCATGGCTCACCTTGGTGTCCGTAAGCCCACAGCCGCGGTCCCGGCGGCCGTAGGCCTCGTCCTTCTAATCGCCTCATTCGTGACGCAAAACGCCGTTCGCCAACTTCCATCGCCCTACGCACCGCTCGCCACGGTCTTCCAGGCACCCCTCATCTAAAAGGAAACAGACATGACACGACTCAATGGGAAAGTGGCAATAGTCTTCGGGGCGGGCCGCGGGATCGGCCGCGCCACGGCCAAGCTCTTCGCAGCAGAAGGCGCAAAGGTAGCTGTTGTCTCACTCACTCAGGCCAACATCGATGCTGTCGTGGGCGACATCGAGATCGCGGGCGGCACCGCCCTAGGCGTGCGCTGCGATGTGAGCAAGACTGAGCAGATCTCGATGGCAGTGGAGAAGGTGGTAGCAGCCTACGGTGGCGTCGACATCCTGGTAAACGTCGCGTTCGACCCATCGGTAGTTCAAGCTTCGATCCTCGAACTCTCTGCCGAGCAGTTGCAGCGCAACTTCGACATGAGTCCGATCGCCTACCTCCGGACGATGCAAGCCTGCTATCCGTATTTGAAGGCGTGCGGTGAGGGGCGAGTTATCAACTTCGCGTCCTTGGCCGGTGTGACCGGGCTCACGCCCTACGGCCCGTACAACATGGCCAAGGAGGCTGTACGCGCGCTGACTCGGACCGCAGCACACGAATGGGGCAAGGACAACATTACGGTCAACAACGTCATGCCCGTTGCCGATACGTGGGGCGCTGCGGCGGCCAATGCGCCTCCACCGTCAAATGCGCTTGGTCGGTATGGCTCACCCGAGCAGGACATCGCACCCGTCGTCTTGTTTCTTGCGAGCACGGATGCGAAATTCTTGACCGGGTACAGCCTCTCCCCTGATGGCGGCCACATCATCGATGCAGGTCGCTGATGAGAGCGCCAGCAGAACAGCCGCCCCCAAGAATGACCGCTACGGAGCAACACGTATAGCCGGTATGGGCCCTAACCAGTCTTCGGCCTTGCTCCGAAGCGGCCATTCGTCGCATGCCCAAAGCGGGAATTTGGTACGCGTGGAACGAGTCTCTCTGAGCGCCTACAGAACGCCGCCAATCACGTTCAGTGCCTCCCGAAGCTCGTGCTCGTTTACAGAAAAGCGCTTCGAGAACCCTTCGACGGTGCCGGTGACTGCGGTCACGGCAGGGTGCTCCGACTGTCCCAGTCGAACGTACTGCGCCAGTTCCCCGGGCCATGCGTAGTCCGACTGAGCGCTCGCAGCCCGTCGCCCGCCCTGAAGGATGAACTGCGGCCAAGGCGCGAACTTCTGGCGAGAGACATTCACGCTGAAGAACCGGCACAAGTTCAACGTGCTTTCCGTGAAGTCGCAGTCGATGAAATCACCGAACTCGTCAGGCTTCCCTGAATACGGCTGAGGGTCGCGCCCAAAATCCACACCATCGAATCGCCCGATGAATTTGCAGCGCACGTAAGCCGAGCTGAAGAATTTTGGGAGGCGTCGGTCCGTGATCTTCTTCGTGCATTCGATCGTGCAATCGGTCAATCGCGAGTCGTAGATGGAAGGCGCGAAGCCGTGCAATCGGACGTGGCAGCGCTCCAATGTGCAGCGCGAGAAGCCTGTTGGCAACTTCGGCCCAAGTTCAAGGGTCGTGTCGGTGAAGTGCTCGCCACGAATCATCTCGTCGGCGGGGAAAGCATTGCTGGCGCGCATCTGAGGTTCGGAGTGGAACTGCCGGTTCTGGCCGCATCCTGCCACAGTGTCGTCGGCGCCTATGCCAAGAGTGAACGCCGAGACGATCTATAGGAGAAAGTCAAAACCCATCTCTCTCGAGACGCTGAATCGCCTTTGACTCTTTGTATTTGTGCACCTTCAAAAGGCGTTTTGCTTCCCCGGCAACTCGCTCGGGTCTGAAGCCAGGCCACGCAGGAAGAAGGCGCATCAACTCGACCCAGTCTTCCTCCAGGTCGGTCCTCGGCTCGTCCAGAATGAGTGACGCTCGATAGGCAATGACCTTGCGGAGGTGCACTGATGCTCGCAAATTGGAGCCGTAATCCGTCCTCGGAGGTATCTCGTCATCCCAGATCAGACCGCCTGCCATCAAGTCGTAACTACAAGTCGCTGTTGGGCTGTACTGACAAGCCCTCAGCGCGTCCAACAACAAGGGACTGAACAACATGAACGATGGACTGGATGCTGTCATGAAAGGTCTGCTATTTGCCGATGGCGGCCATCGTATCCGCGAAAGCCACGGACCCTGGGCGGTCTTACTATTCGCTTGAAAGCAGACGCTCTCCAAACCGCGATCACCGTGCGCCGCCGGCTAGGGGCAACGCAGAACGACTGATGCACCAATAGCCTCGAGGGCCTCGGCGATAGGCCTGAGTTCCGCGTCTATCGGCCACCCCGCTTTGATCCGGAAATTGCCGGTTTCCAGCGATGCTTTGACTTCGCTCGGATTGCGGCCTGTCACTTGACGGATGATGCTGAACACCTTTGCTCGATTCTGGCCAATCGATGTCAGCCATAGTTCCGGATCTGGGCAAGGGCCATAGGAGAGGCGAGGTTCGAAGGTGCCGTATTCCTGTCCCAAGCAAGTCATGGCGTCACTCAGCGGCTTGTATGCCAAGGCTCTTGCTGCTGGCAGGTGGCCAGAGCAGAACCACTCCATGGATCGAGGATGCCCAGCTGCACCTTCACTGAGAGGCAAGTAATCGGCGAACCTTACATATCCGCCTCCGGCTTGGAGGTGCCATGACTCGCAGCGGCAATCCTTGTGGCAAAGGTGACAGTACTCGGGCTTCATAGGGCTTCGTCCGCGGTTGTATGCAAAAGTCCGAAACCGGCAGATATTAGCCCCCCAATCAGCGTCATCGCAGGTCAGCAGCACTCGGCTTCCCCATTGAACGCGCTACTCCAATGGCGACCGCGCCAGCATAAGCCCTTCGACCTTCTGCTTGTCCGCTGCTCATCTCACACAAAAGCTCGGCGGGTTGCGCCCCGCATGCTCATCTGCGATCCGAAGCAGAGGTCAAACCGCCAGCGCCACAGCCGCGCTCATCGTGCACAGGGCATCGGGTGCTCCCCGCAGCGAAATAAAGGAGGAGCCCGAAGGGCGGGGGACATTCGCGGAGGGGAGTGCCCGATGGCCTGTGCACGCCCCCCGAACAACGCGCATACAAAGCAGCTCTAGACCGCCTGCTTGTGCCGCTCGATACAGACGTCCAGCGTCTCAGCCCCAGTCCGCTGCCACCAGTCAAGATTCGAAAAGATCTCCACCTCGCTGAACCCCGCGAAGCCCGCGTCTTCCACCCACCCACGGATCTTCTTCAGCTCGACCACCCCATCCCCCATCATCCCGCGGTCGCTCAGCAGATCGCGCGTAGGCGTGAGCCAATCGCAGACGTGGTACGCCAGAAGCCGCTCGCGGCCTGCGCGCGCAATCTGCTGCTGCAGCTTCGGATCCCACCACACGTGGTAGATGTCCAGGGCCACGCCCAGCATGCCGCTTTTGCCCGCGTCGAGTTCGTCGCACAGGTCAAGCGCATGTTCGAGCGTGTTGATGCACGCGCGATCAGCCGCCTGCATCGGGTGCAGGGGCTCGATGGCGAGAGGCATGCCGACCTCGCGGGCGTATTCGAGCGAGGCGGCGATGCCGTCGCGCACCTCGCTGCGGGCGCGGCCGATGTCCTTGTAGGCGGCCTTGCCTTCGAGCGCCCCGGGCAGGGCGCCGACCACCAGCACTAGGCAGGGTGCATCGAGCGTCTTGGCCTCGTCGATGGCGCGGCGGTTGTCGTCCAGCGCGGCCTTCAGGCCGGCGGCGTCGGCAGCCGGAAAGAAGCCGCCGCGGCAGTAGCCCGAGAGGCCGATGCCGTGCGCCTTCAGCTGCTTCGCCACCTTGTCGAGCCCGACGGCTGCCACCTGGTCGCGCCACGGGCTGATGGCGCGGATGCCGCGTTCGGCGCACTGGTCGATGATGCGGTCCAGCGGCACCTCGGCGCCCGACTGCTTGCGCACTGTGGCGGTGTTGATCGAGAGCCAGTCGTGGTTCTGCGAGAAATCGCGCATGCTCGTCTTCAGCCTTCCACGCCGTGCAAAGCCAGCAGCGTCTTCATGCGCCGCACCGCCAGCTCGGGCTGCTCCAGCAGGTTGGCCGCATCAGCCAGCCTGAACAGTTCCGCGAAGTGCTGCAGCGAGCGCGTGCTCTGCTGGCCGCCGACCATCGTGAAGTGCTTCTGGTGGCCATTCAGCCACGCCATGAACACCACGCCGGTCTTGTAGAAGCGCGTAGGCGCGGCAAAGATGTGGCGCGACAGCGGCACCGTGGGGCCGAGGATGTCGTGGAACTTCTTCTCGTTGCCTTGCGCCAGCGCACCGAGGGCCGCGCTCGCGGCGGGTGCGATGGCGTCGAAGATGCCCAGCAGTGCGTCGCTCTTGCCGTGCGTGGGCTCGCTGCCGAAGCCGTCGCCTGCGATCAGCTCGGCGTAGTTGAAGTCGTCGCCGGTGTACATGCGCACCCCCGGCGGCAGGCGGCGGCGCATCGCGATTTCCTTGTCCTTGTCGAGCAGCGAGATCTTGATGCCGTCCACCTTGTCGGGATGCGCGGCGATGATGCCGAGCGCCGTGTCCATGGCTGCATCGACATCCTTCGTGCCCCAGTAGCCCGCCAGCGCCGGGTCGAACATGTCGCCCAGCCAGTGCAGCACCACCGGCTGCTTCGCCTGGCTCAGGATGCGGTCGTACACCCGCTCGTAGTCGGCCGGGCTCTTCGCCACGCGGGCCAGCGCGCGGCTGGCCATGACGATCAGCTTGCCGCCCAGCGCCTCGATGGCGGCCATCTGCTCTTCGTAGCCGCGGATCACGTCGTCGACACTCTTCACGCTGTCGATGTCCAGGTGGTCGGTGCCGCAGCCCGAGGCGACCAGCGCGCCGGGCACGTCCTTCGCGGCGTCGAGCGAACGGCGGATCAACTCCAGCGAGGTGGGCCAGTCCAGGCCCATGCCGCGCTGCGCGGTGTCCATGGCCTCGGCCACGCCCAGGCCCAGCGAGAACAGGTGGCGGCGGTAGGCGATGGTGGTGTCCCAGTCGACCGCGCACTGCAGCCACGGGTCGATGGCGGCCATCGGGTCGGCCACCACGTGGGCGGCCGAGTAGGCAATGCGGTTGAACTTGACGCCCGCATCGGGCTTCACCGGTGCGGTGCCGCGCAGCGCGTAGGGCGCGAGCGTGCCGCCGGCGGTGGGGAGGTTCAGCGAGAGTGCCATGTCAGACCTTCAGTGCAGGCACGTCGACCCAGCGGCGGTCCTTCCACGACTCGAGCGCGGCTTCGACCAGCTGCACGCCCTTGGCGCCTTCGGGCAGCGTCCACTTGTAGGGCGCGTCTTCCACCACGTGGCGGATGAAGTGTTCCCACTGGATCTTGAAGCCGTTGTCGTAGAACTGCGAGTCCGGAATCTCCTGCCACTGGTCGAAGAAGTTCATGGTCTGCTTCTCGTCGGGGTTCCACACCGGGCGCGGCGTGGCCACGCGCGACTGGGCGCGGCAGCTCGACAGGCCGGCCACGGCCGAGCCGTCGGTGCCGTCGACGTGGAAGGTCACGAGGTCGTCGCGGCGCACGCGCGTGACCCAGCTCATGTTGATCTGCGCGATGACGGGCTCGCCGTTGTGGCCGGTGAGCTCGCAGGTGGCGTAGGCCGCGTCGTCGGCGGTGGCCTCGTAGGGCTTGCCGGCTTCGTCCCAGCGCTTGGGGATGTGGGTGGTGCCCAGGCAGCTCACCGACTTCACCTCGCCGAACAGGTTGTCCAGCACGTAGCGCCAGTGGCACATCATGTCCAGGATCATCCCGCCGCCGTCTTCCTTGCGGTAGTTCCAGCTCGGGCGCTGGATGGGCTGCAGGTCGCCCTCGAACACCCAGTAGCCGAACTCCAGGCGCACGCTGAGCATGCGGCCGAAGAAGCCGGCGCGGCGCAGCATGTCGAGCTTTCGCAGCCCGGGCAGAAAGAGCTTGTCCTGCACCGCGCCGTGCTTCAGGCCCTTGGTCTTCGTGGCTTCCTCGGCCAGGCGGGCGATCTCGACCGCCTCGTTGAGGTTGGTGGCAATGGGCTTCTCGCAGTAGACGTGCTTGCCGGCGCGGATGGCCTTGGCCAGCAGGGCGGGGCGCATCTGCGTGGTGCCGGCGTCGAAGAAGATGGTGTCGTCCTTGTTCTCCAGTGCCTTGTCGAGGTCGGTGCCCCAGCGCGGGATGTTGTGCGCCTTGGCGAGCGCTTCCATCTTCTCGGCGTTGCGACCGATGAGGATGGGGTCGGGCATGACCTTGTCGCCGTTCGACAGCGTGACGCCGCCCTGGGCGCGGATGGCGCAGATCGAGCGGATCAGATGCTGGTTCATGCCCATGCGCCCGGTGACGCCGTGCATGATGATTCCTAGACGTTGGGTGGCCATCGTTTTCTTCCTTGGGTGCGAGAGATTGGTGCGGGCAGGACGCGCGCTTCAGTAGACGGAACGCATCGCGTCCCACGAGATGCCGGCGCCTGGCTTGCCGGTGGCGAAGCCGGACGCGGCGTTGAGCGAGGACAGGTCGAGCTGCCCTTCGCGGATGGCGAGGCGCACTGCGCCGTCGCTGGTTTCATAGAGCCCGGGGTGGGCGCGCAGCAGCGCCTGCTGCTCGGCCTCGGGCGCTGCCGCGAGGCCGTTGACGTAATGGTGGCCGTTGCGCTCGACGTGCGAGAGGCCGAGCCAGGCGACGAGTGCCAGGTCTTGCTGCACGCCGATGCCGGCCTGCATGGTCAGGTCCTCGCCCGAGAGAAAGTAGCGTGGCTTCTCCAGCTCGGCATTCCACTGCGCGCAGCGCGCGGCGTTGATCACCGATTTGTAGAAACCCTTGCAGCTCTTGCTCGACACGCCGGTGTAGCCCAGCACGCGAGCCTGCACGAAAGCGTCGAGCGTGGCGTCCGATTCGTCGATGAGCAGCGGAATGCGCTTGCCCAACGCCGACACGTCGCGCTGCAGCGCCGCGTCGCGCCGGATCGGCTGCTCGACGAACACCGTCTTCTGCGCGAGCTTCCACAGCACGGGCGTGGAGAGCATGCGGTCGAGAAAGGTGGCGAAGTCATCGGCGTCCGCGAACTGCTCGTTGCCGTCGAGCGTGACGAGTTGCGCCTGGCCGTCGATCACGCGGGCGATGCGCTGGAGCCGGTCGATGTCCTGCGCGGTGTTGCCGCACAGCTTGAGCTTGAAGTGGGTGTGGCCGTAGCGCTGCACGGCGGCCTGCAGCGTCGCGGGCAAGCCGTCGGCGGGTGCATCGGGCGAGGCGTCGTAATCGTCGATGGCGTCCGCCAGCCCGACCGTGTGGCGCGCGGCGATGCGGCTGCGCGGCGACTGCTTCGCCAGGAAGGCCGGCATGTCGAAGCCTACGAGGTCATCGACAAGGCCGCTGCCGGCAATGTCGATGCCGCAGAGGTTGCCGCTCATCGCCGCCGCGAAGCTCGTGCCGGTGTGCAGGCACAGCGCGTCGAGCAGGGCGCGGTCGATCAGCGCGGGGCCGTAGCTCGCCACCAGCGGCTGCAGGCCCTTGGCCCTGGCGCGCGACTGCAGTGCGGCGTAATTGGAGGCGAAATGGGTCCAGGCGGTCTGCGCGTCAGGCTCGGCGGTGTAGGCCTCGCGGGCGTCGCGCAGCGCGAAGCGCAGCTGCTCGAAGTTCTGCTCGTTGTTGAGCGCGGGGTTCTTGTCGAACCACTTCGGAATCATCATCTCCGCCGCACAGCCCTCGGCCGTGCGGCCGTCGGAGAAGCGGATGCGCGCCTTCACGTAGACCTGCGGGCAGGCCGTGACGGTGGCGGCGCCGAAGCGGAAGGGCAGCCGCAGCGCCACGTTGCGCTCGGCGAAGCGGATCTCCTCGACGTGAAAGCGGATCGCGTCCATGGCTGGCATCTGCTCTTCAGTGGTCCAGGATGCCCTGCGAATAGAAATGCGCGCGCACCAGCTTGGTGTAGGCGCCGAACTCGGCCGAGGCCATCACGTCAAGCGTGCGCGGGCGCGGCAGGTCGATGTCGTACACGGCCGCGATGGAGCCCGGGCGCTCGCTCATCACCATCACTCGGTCCGACAGGAAGATGGCTTCGGGAATGCTGTGGGTGATGAGCAGCACCGTCTTCTTCGACGTCATCCAGATGCGCTGCAGCTCGAGGTTCATCTTCTCGCGCGTCATCGCGTCGAGTGCGCCGAAGGGCTCGTCCATCAGCAGCACCGAGGGGTCGTGCAGCAGGGCACGGCAGATCGATGCGCGCTGCTGCATGCCGCCCGACAGCTGCCACGGGTACTTCTTTTCGAAGCCCTTGAGGCCGGCCATCTCCATCAGCTCGCGGGCGCGCGCCCTGGCCGCGTCCATTGGCATGTGGCGCATCTCCGCCTGCAGCAGGATGTTGTCTTCCACGCTGCGCCAGGGCAGCAACACCGCGCTCTGGAACACGATGCCCACGTCCTTCTGCGGGCCCTTGATCGGCTTGCCCGCCAGCGTGAGGCTGCCGCCGCTGATGGGCAGCAGGCCCGCCACCATCTTCAGTAGCGTGCTCTTGCCGCAGCCGGAAGGCCCGACGACGGAGACGAACTCGCCTTCCTTGATGGCGAAGTCGAGCGGCTTGAGCGACTCGACCGGGCCGTCCTTGCTTGGGTAGATCTTCGAGACGCCGCGCGCTTCGATCAGGTTGACTTGGGACATGGAATGCGTGAGAGGTGGCTACTGCGGAAGGCGCGCGGGGTTCAGGACCGAAGGAAGGTCAGGGGAGGAAATCCAGAGTGACGTAGTCCTCGGGCTTGCCGCGCGTGGAGGCATCCATGCCGCCGTACTGCACCAGCAGGTCGAGCGAGTCGTTGACGTTCTTCATCTGCACGCGGAAGGGGCGCTGGTTGGCCGTTTCCTTCGTGTGATAGAGCGCCGCGCTCTGCTTCATGCCGACGATCAGCGTGTCGCGCACGCCGGCCTTGGGGTTGGCCTTGAGCATCGCGTCGACCGCGGCCTCGGGGCTCTTCTCGGCGGCTTCGGCGGCCTTGGTGGAGGCGCGCATGAAGCGCTTCACTAGGTCGGGGTTCTCGGTCAGCAGGTTCTTGTTGGTGATGATCCCGGAGCTGATCTGGTTCACGCCCGAGTCGGCGAAGCGGATCGGCGTCACCGGCTTGCCGGTGGTGTCCTGCAGCTTGATGGCCTGGTCCATCACATAGCCCAGCAGCAGGTCGGCCTGGCCGTTGATCACGGCATTGAGCTTGGTCTGCGCGTCGCCCGAGACGGTCTTGATCTGGTCGGGCTTGATGTCGTTCATCTTCAGGAAGAGCGGCCACATCTGCGACATCGAGTCGCCCGGTGTCACGGCCACGGTCTTGCCGATGATGTCCTTCGGCGTCTTGATATTCTTTTCGGAGAAGCCCATCACCGACATCGGGCTCACCTGAAACAGCACGCCGGTCGACTTCAGCGGCGCGCCCTTGGCGGCGGCCTTGATCATGGTCGTGACGTCGATGTAGCCGAAGGTCGCCGACTTGGCAGCCACCGCCTGCGCGGTGACGGCGGAGCCGCGGCCTTCCTGGATGTCGAGGTCGATGCCTTCCTCGGCGTAGAAGCCCTTTTCCTTGCCGAGGAAGAAGGGCGCGTGCTCGCTGTACAGGTACCAGTTGAGCATCAGCGTGACCTTGTCCTTGGGCTTGTCGCCCTGGGCGTGCGCAGGTGCAATGGCGAAGGTGGCGAGCGCGGCCGCGGCGAGCAGTGCGGGAAGCAGTTTCTTCATGGTGTTGTCTCCGGGAGTTGTTGGCTTTTGCGAAGGAACTCGGTGAACTCAATGCGTGTGGCGCTGCGAGGCGTGCCAGGGAATCATCACGCGCTCGACCAGGTCGACGGCGACGAAAAGAATGACGCCGATGCTCGACAGCACCACCAGCGCCGCGAACATCAGCGGTAGGTCGAAGTTGCCGTTGGCCACCTGCAGCACGTAGCCGATGCCCGAGTTGGAGCCGACGAACTCGCCGACCACCGCACCCACCACGGCCAGCGTGACCGACACCTTCAGCCCGCTGAAGATCTGCGGCAGCGCCTGCGGCAGGCTGATCTTGAAGAAGGTCTGCAGCCGGCTCGCGCCCATGGAGCGCGAGAGGTCGAGCATGTCGGGCTCGACCGACTTGAAGCCCATCACCGTGGACACCACCACCGGGAAGAAACCCAGCAGGAAGGCGCTGATCACCTTCGGAAAGATGCCGAAGCCGAACCACACTACGAACAGCGGCGCGATCGCCACCTTCGGAATGCTCTGCGAGAACACCAGCAGCGGGTACACGTACGACTCGACCACGCGCGAGTAGGCGATGACCATCGCGATCGGAATGCCGATCAGGATCGTCAGCCCGAAGCCGCCGAGAGTGGCGAGCGTGGTCTTCCAGCTCTCGGCTAGAAGTCGCGGCCATTCGGCGACGAGCTGCTTCACCACTTCCCACGGCGGGGGAATGAGGTAGGCCGGAATCCTGAACAGGCGAATCGCCAGGTCCCACAGCACCAGCAGCAACAGGATCAGGATGAAAGGGCGCAGGGCCGGGGAGAGCAGGAGCTTGCGGAACATGGCGGGAGCCGGGGCTTTCGGGAGGAGCTTGATTGCTGCGTTGCTTACTGCTGGACCGAGAGACCGGCCGCCTTCACGAGCTGGGCATTGCTCGCGATCTCTTCCTTGATGTAGGCGTCGAACTGCTCGGGCTTGAGCGTCCAGGCGTCGGCGCCCAGCTTGGCGAAGCGCTCCTTCACCTCGGGCGTGGCCAGCGCCTTCGCCACCTCGGCGTGCAGGCGCTCGACGATGTCGCGCGGCGTCTTGGCCGGCGCCATCATTCCGATCCAGAAGTTGAACTCCGAGCCGGGCACGCCGGCTTCGCTGGTGGTGGGCACATCGGGCAGCGCGGCGGCGCGCTTCGGTGAACCCACGGCCAGCGCCAGCAGCTGGCCTTCCTTGATCTGGCCGATGACCGGCGCGATGGGCGAGAAGTAATAGTCGACGCGGCCCGAGAGCACCTCGGTCACGGCCTCGCCCGATCCCTTGAACGGGATGTTGGTCGCGTCGATCTTCGCGGCCAGCTTGAACTTCTCTGCGTTCAGGTGTGTGGCGCTGCCTTGGCCGGCCGAGGCGAAGTTCATGCTGCCCGGCTTGGCGCGCGCCGCGGCCAGCAACTGCGGCAGCGTCTTGATGTTCTTGCTCGGTGAGATCACCAGCGCGTTGGGCAGCGACGAGATCGGCGTGATGCCGGCGAAGTCGTGCACCGTGTCGAACGGCAGCTTCGCGAAGGTGGAGGGGCTCACCGTGTGCGACGACGAATGGATCATCACCGTGTAGCCGTCCGGCGCGGCCGTTGCCACCGCCTGCTGGCCGATGGTGCCGCTCGCGCCGCCGCGGTTGTCGATCACCAGCGTCTGGCCCATGCTGGCGCTCATCTTGTCGGTGATCGCGCGGGCAATGATGTCCGTGGTGCTGCCCGCCGCGAACGGCACGATCACGCGGATCGGCTTGTTCGGATAACCGTTCTGCGCCGCCGCCAGCCCCGGCAGCAGCGCCGCGATGCAGGTCAGGGAGGCGAGGGCCGCTGTACGCGCCGCACTGCTGGCAATGAACTTCATGGATGTCTCCGCGCGGTCGAGCCGCATTCTTGAAATCGATCAATTCACCATTGAGTGAATTATTGATTTTAGGAACGGCCGAGCGGCAGCGTCAACGGGCGCTCCCTAGTGAATACCCGCAGGAGCAGGTTCAGTGGTTTTCAGGTGCGACTGCGCAGTGCACGGCCCTTGGAACCGGCACGGGCCAAGGTCAGGAACACCGTGGAACCGGCTTTGCCGGGCCACCGGTGTTGCCCCCGGTAGGGGGTGGCGAAGCGACACGAAGTGCGCGAGCCTGGGGGCGAGCCCGGCCTTACCGCGGAACCGGCTTTGCCGGGCCGCTGGTGTTGCCCCCGGAAGGGGGTTGGCGTAGCGCACGAAGTGCGCGAAGCCTGGGGGCTATTTCAGTACATAGCCAAGGACCAGGTCGGTCATGTGCGAGAGGCGTTGCGCCATCGCCTTGGGCGCACGCAGGTCGCGGCCGAAGATGGCCGATAGCGTGTGGTTGTTCGAGAGGTAGAAGTAGCAGAGCGAGGCGATGGAGATGTAGAGCTGCACCGGGTCCACGCCCGCGCGGAACAGGTCGTCGCGCCGGCCGCGCTCCAGTACGGTGTCGAGCAGCTGCACCAGCGGCGAGTTCATCTCCTGGATGCGGTCGGAGCGCTTCAGGTGGGCCGCGCAGTGCAGGTTCTCGCTGTTGAGCAGCGTGATGAACTCGGGGTGCTCGAGGTAGTAGTTCCAGGTGAACGACACCAGCTGGCGGATGGCCTCCACGGGGTCGATCTCTTCGAGGTGCAGGCGCTGTTCCGCTTCGCGGATGTCCGCATAGACGCGCTCCAGCACGGCAAGGAACAGGTCGTCCTTGCTGCCGAAGTAGTAGTAGATGAGGCGCTTGTTGAGGCCTGCGCGCTCGGCGATGCTGTCCATGCGCGCGCCTGCGAGGCCGCGCGCGGAGAACTCGTCGCGCGCCGAGGCGAGGATGGCCAGCTGCGACCTGTCCGCGTCGCGCGAGCGTGGTTCGATCGCTTCGATCGCGATGTCGGGCGTGGGGTCCTTGGGGGCCTTCATGGCGCGAATTTAACCATTTGGGGAATTAACGCAAGGCGTCCAAAGCGGGCGCACATAATTGCCGAAGACATTTGCAGCTGAGGTTCCTACTTCCCATGAGTACATCACAACCCGCAGGCCACCTGATCGTGGAATGCCTCGTAGAGCAAGGCATGGAGATCGCATTCGGCGTGCCTGGCGAGAGCTTCCTGGCAGTGCTCGACGGCTTCCACGCCTACCGCGACCGCACGCGCTTCGTCGTCAACCGGCAGGAGGGCGGCGCCGCCTTCATGGCCGAGGCGCACGGCAAGCTCACCGGGCGGCCGGGCGTGTGCTTCGTCACCCGCGGGCCGGGCGCGACCAATGCGTCGATCGGCGTGCACAACGCCTTCCAGGACTCCACGCCGATGGTGCTTTTCGTGGGCGACGTCGGCAGCGACTTCCGCGACCGCGAGGCCTTCCAGGAGGTCGACTACGCGAGCTTCTTCGGCCCGAGCACCAAGGGCTTCGCCAAGCGCGTGGAGCGCATCGACGACGCGAACCGCATTCCCGAATACATCGCACGCGCCTTCGCCACCGCGATGAACGGCCGCCCGGGCCCGGTGGTGCTGGTGCTCCCGGAAGACATGCTGCGCAGCGAGACCACCGCGCGTCCGCTGGCGCGCGTGGAGGCGGTGGAGCCCTGGAGCGATCCGGGCGCGCTGCGCACCCTGCGCGAGCTGCTGCTGAAGTCGCAGCGCCCGCTGGTGATCGCCGGCGGCGGCGGCTGGACGGCGCAGGCCGCGCAGGCGCTGCAGCGCTTCGCCGAGAACTGGCGCCTGCCGGTGGCGAATGCGTTCCGCTTCCAGGACACCTTCGACAATCACCATCCGCAGTACGCGGGAGATGTCGGCATCGCCATCAACCCGAAGCTCGCCCAGCGCGTGAAGGACGCCGACCTGATCCTGGCCATCGGCCCGCGCCTTGGCGAGATGACCACCAGCGGCTACACGCTGCTCGAGGCACCCAAGGCGAAGCAGACGCTGGTGCACATCCACGCGAGCGCCGAAGAGCTCAACCGCGTCTACCAGGCCGACCTGGCGATCAACGCCGGCATGAGCGCCGCTGCGCGCAGCCTGGAGGTGCTGAGCGCACCGCCGACGCTGCCGTGGGAAGAATGGACGCTTCAGGCCCATGCCGACTACGAAGCCAACCTCGTGCCCCAGGCTTTGACGGGCATGCCCGCCGAGACGCCGCGGGGTTCGGTCGACATGGCGCAAGTGGTCGCGCTGCTGCAGAAGCATCTGCCCGCGGACGCGGCCATCACCAACGGCGCGGGCAACTTCGCGAGCTGGGTGCACCGTTACTTCCGCTACCACGGCCTGGCCAAGGGTGCGAAGACGCAGCTGGCGCCGACCAGCGGGGCGATGGGCTACGGCGTGCCGGCTGGCATCGCGGCCAACCTGGCGACGGGGCGCGTGGCCTTCACCATCGGGGGGGACGGCGATTTCCTGATGACCGGGCAAGAGCTGGCGACGGCTTCGCAGCACGGCGGCAAGAGCATCATCGTGCTGCTCAACAACGGCATGTTCGGCACGATCCGCATGCACCAGGAGCGTGAGTACCCTGAGCGCACCAGCGGCACCGCGCTGCGCAATCCCGACTTCTGCGGACTTGCGCGGGCCTACGGCTACGCGGCCGAACGGGTGACGGAGACGGCGCAGTTCGAGGCGGCGCTGCTGCGCGCGCTGGAGGCCGACACCGGCACGCTGATCGAGATTCCGCTCGACCCCGAGGTCATCACCACGCGCGGCACGCTGTCGTCGATCACGCGCTCGGCGAAGCAGCAGCAGGCACAGGGCTGAGCGCGGCGCGATGGCGGGCCACCTCCGCACGCAGGAACGGCGAGCGCAGCTCGAACACGTCGAACAGGCCGAGGGCATCGAGGGTGGGGATCAGCGAGGCGAAGTCCTGCTCGGCGGCCTGCCGCTCTGCCGCGGATGTGGCGGCGTCTTCGAGGATGCGCGCGTTGGCGAGGAAGGCGGCGACCGATCCCTTGCGCAGTGCGCGGCCGTTGATGGTGGTGAAGTCTTCGCCGTCGGGGAGTACGTCCTGGGCTTTCATGGAGGCTGTTCCTTGCTTGGAGTTGAGAGGGTTTCGATGCTAGGCAGCGCCGCTTATTCGGGCTTGCGGGGCGGGGCCAATCGATACCTCCGGCGGGCCACCCATGGCTGAACGGACGCCTGCGACGCTGTGGATCAACGCCTACGAGGCGGCGCGCGTCACCGGATATCACTCGCACGAGACCGGGCAACTGTTCGCCTTGCGCGAGGGGTTGCAGGTCATCGAGACGCCGTCCGGCCGCTGGGTGCAGCCGCCGGGGTGGATCGGCTGGATCGCGCCGCGCTGCGCCCATGCGGCGCAGACCTTCGGCGCCACCGCGGGCTGGAGCCTGCACATCGATGCAGCGACGGCACAGGTGCTGCCCGGCGTGCCGCACGTGTTCGCGGCGACGCCGCTGGTGCGTGCGCTGGTGGACCGGCTGACGGGCATGGACGCATCCGAGCCCCTGCTGGAGCCCCGCCGCGGGCGTCTGGTGGGAGTGCTGGTCGACGAGCTTGCGGCGGGCGAGAGGCCGTCCCTTCATCTGCCGATGCCGCAGGACAGCCGGCTGGCAGGCATGGCTGCGGCGTTGGCCGACGACCCGGCGCTGCCGGACGGCATCGACCGATGGGCTGATCGCATCGGCATGGCACGAAGGACGCTCACCCGCCGATTCGCTGCGGAGGCGGGACTGAGCTTCGCGCTGTGGCGCCAGCAGGCGCGGCTGCTCAAGGCGGTGGAACTGCTGAGCCTGCAGGAGAGCGTCACCGCGGTCGCGCTGACGGTGGGCTACAGCTCCGTCAGCGCCTTCATCGAGGCCTTCCGAAAGCACTTCGGCTCCACGCCGGCGCGCTTCTTCGAGGAGGGCGGGGCGATGCCGCAGGCGAAAAAAAAGCCCGCGTGAAGCGGGCTTTTTGATTCAGGAGCGCGAGGCCCCTGAGGGCTTACTTGACGTGCTTGCCGATCAGCGCTGCCAGTTCGAACATCGACACTTGCGGCTTGCCGAAGATTTCCTTCAGCTTGGCGTCGGCGTTGATGTTGCGCTTGTTGGCCTTGTCCTGAAGGTTGTTCTTCTTGATGTAGTCCCACAGCTTGCTCACGACAGCGGTGCGCGGCAGCGGCGTG